>PDWJ01003388.1_pt1 | contig 29927 bp, 31 predicted proteins | sample 1430881 | NCBI WGS metagenome assembly PDWJ01 (sample SAMN01162460, study PRJNA174530) | Oral metagenome, whole genome shotgun sequencing project. | biome: Marine environment; feature: Marine mammal; material: Swab sample of the gingival sulcus; isolation source: swab sample of gingival sulcus...
CACGCCGTCGATGGTGATCTCGACCTTGCCCTCAAGTATCTGCGCCATGGCGTCGCCGGGGGCGGAATGGGTCGACAGCCCTTCGCCCTTGTCGATCGCAAAGAGCGTAATGCCGACGCCGGGGTTCTGGGTCAGGGTCAGGCTGGCGACCTTGCCGGGCTTGTAGTCCACCAGATCGGCCATGTGCAGCACGCTGCGGTGGTCGAGATTTCGGATCAGTTTGTCTGCCATGTCAGTTGTCCTCGTTCTGGAATGTAAGTTGCAACATCTTGAAGGCCCTGCCGCCGCCGATGGCGTGGGCCCGTCCGGCGGCAACCGCCAGCGCCTCGCCCGGCTCCAGCGCCGCCCAATGGTCGCCGAAGGAGATCCGGGCGCTGCCTTCGAGCAACAGGTATAATGTGTCGCCGGGGTAGGATTCGGCGCTGATCGTCTCGCCATCGGCAAAGCTGAACAGCGAGATCTGCACATCCGGCGAGCGCGACAGCGCCATGCTGATCACCTGTCCGGCAGCGGTGTCGATCAGCCCGGCAAGGCTTGCCGCGCGGTCTTCAGGCAGGTTCTTGAGTGTCTGCATCGGGTCTCTCCTCTTGCAACAGCCGACCGTCGCGTATCACATACAGGTGGTGGGCGATGTCGCGAATTTCGGTCGGGACATGGGTGACATAGAGCACGGTCATCTCGGGGCGCGCGGCCAACATGCGTTTGAGATCGGCCAGAATCGATGCTTTCAGGGTAGCATCAAGCGCGCTGAACGGTTCATCCAGCAGCAGGATGTCAGGCACCACCGCCATGGCGCGGGCAATCGAGACCCGCTGGCGCATCCCGCCGCTCAGCTGAGCCGGGAAGCGCTCTTCGTGCCCCGCCAGCCCGACCGCGTTCAGCGCGGCCATGGCGCGGGCGCGACTGTCGGTCTCTGCCCCGGCCGCGTCCAGCGCAAAGCGCACATTGTCCAGCGCGCTGCGCCACGGCAACAGCCGGGGGTCCTGAAACACGAAACCGATCCGGGTCGAACCGACCTGCACCCGGCCGCTCACGGGGGTGACCAGCCCTGTGATCACGTTCAGCAGGGTGGATTTGCCACAGCCCGACGCCCCCAGCAGACCGACCACCTCGCCCTTGTTCAGCGTCAGCGATAGCCGGTCGAGCACCAGCCTGTCGCCAAAGCGGACCGAAATCTCCTCCAGCGCGATCATGACCCCTCCCGCCAGCGCAGCACATGCGCTTTCAGCGGCGAAAACAGCATGCCGTCCAGCCCCCCACCGATCACCAGACAGACCACGATCCAGCCGAACAGCGCCGGCGTGTCCATATTTGTGCGGGTGAGCGAAAAGGCGTAGCCGATGCCGTCCGCCGCACCCAGCACCTCGGCCAGCACGACGATGCGGATGCCCATGCCAGTTGCCAGAGTCAGCGCCGCAAACAATACGGGGTAGATGCCCGGCAGGTAGATGTGGCGCAGCCGTTGCAAGCGCCCGGCGTGATAGACCCGCGCCATGCTCAACAGGCCGGGGTCAATCGCCTCGATGCCGGCGCGGGTATTGGCATAGACCATGGGAAAGATCAGCAGCGCGGTGACGAACACCGTCTGCACGCTGCCCATGCCGAACCAGATCGCATCAAGCCAAAGCCACCGCCCAGCGCTAGGCTGAGGCAGAACCGCGCCATGGTGATGCCGGTATGAACCCAGAAATCTGCCGTGACCAGCAGACCGAAGAGCCCGGTGAGTGTCTGAAGCGGCGAGGCCACCACCAGATCGCTCGACACCGCCGCCAGCAGCCACCAAGCCACCAGCAGCAGCACCACTCCCAGCCCGCCCCACAGCCGCCGTGGCGTCAGCGCCGGAGCGGCGGGGGGCTGCGGGTCACGGGTAGTAGAAGCCATCATCGGGCAGTTGACCCCCGACCGATTTCGGGTTCAACCCGATAAAGGCTCCGAACATGGTTTCCATCGCTGGCCGCGCCTCGCCCGAGGGCACCGCGTCAAAGATGGTGTGCTTCAGCGATTCCTCGAAGGCCGCCGCATTCACGCCGGGCACATGCTTCGCCGCCAGCGCTGCGGCTTCTGCCGGGTTGGCCACCGCCCAGTCCACCGCCTCGTCATAGGCTTTGGCAAAGGCTTCCACCGCCTCGGGGTTATCGAGAATTCCGGGCAGTGCGACCACACCGGCATTGGGAAAGCGATCCTCCCAGCCCTCGATCTTGCCCAGTTCGGTCTGGATGTCGACCACCCGTTTGAACGTGAGCCCCTTCTGGGCGCCCTTCATGATCACCATGGAAGACACCGGCTCGATCAGCAGCGCGTTCTTGATCGTCCCGGCCATCAGCCCGGCAACGATGTCCAGCGGCGAGCTGACATATTGCACGTCGAAATCCTTGAGCGGCTCCAACCCCTGCGAGCGTGCGATGGTCTGGAAGATCAGGTCCGGCTGATCGCCGCGAAACGGCACATGGACGGTCTGTCCCCTGAGGTCTGACAGCGAACCGGCCTCGCCCTCGGCGCTGACTACATACATCACCCCCCAGATCGAGACATGCACCATCTTCAGCGGCACGCCCTTGTTATAAAAGATCGCCGCCACGTTCGAGGGCACCGAAGCAAACTGCACCGAGCCGCTGGCCATCATCGCCCGTAACTGGTCGGGAGTGTTCCATATCTCCAGCTCGGTTTCCTCGGCCACCTCATCCAGCAGGCCGTTTTCCACGATATAGGCCATCGGCATCACCAACGGCGCGAAGGGGCTGGCCAGCGTGACCTTTTCGAGTTTTTCAGCCAGAGCTGGCGTGCTGAGGGCAAGCCCCGCCGCGATTGCGAGACCGAGTATATTCTTCAACGACATGGATTTTCCTTTTCTGTCAAACCGCGCCTGCATTGCATGCGGAACGCATAAAGACCCTTGCCGCTATAACCTGACCATGTCCGCAAAAGACAAGTATGACCGGGTACAGACGAGGCCACAGAGACCGAATCCTTTTCTGATAAAAATACTAAGCTTTTAGCCACAACGCCGCAACTGCTTTCCCACCAGCTTCAGGATCGCGTCCATTTCACCCCGCACGCCGGAACGGTGGTGTTGGGCCAGAACCGGCCCGCTTTTCACCAAATTGGGAAGGGAGGTTTAGCCATAGTGGCACCAACCGGCATAGGTGATGAAAATGGTTTTGCCATGGATATGCCGCGCACCCATGGCAGGGCGCTCAGGCTGCACTCCAAATATCATACTTGACAAAAAAACGGACAGGCATTGTTGGTATGCCGCAACGTCAGGCCACTGCCTGTCGTCTTAACGTCAAGGAGAGCCCCATGAATGTCAGTTCACTGACGCGGGGTCTTTGCTCCGCTATCCTGTCACTTCCGGCCATAGGCGAGACTTATCGTGTTGAAACCGATTTGGAGCGCACCCGTCACGGTGCGCTTTACGTAGATGCAAGGCTACCCGCGTGATGGTGAGTCGTGTGCGAAACTTTGATCTATAGCCAAACGACACAATTCTGATTGTGCATTTTGGCTATAGCTGGGCACGATAATATAGCCATCTTGCAGAGTGTGGCGGAAAATAGGAAGCTGGTAGAGCTGGCTCAGATTGCCCTCGTTCAGGATTTCCCGGGCCGGCCCGTAGATGCTTTTGGCAAATTTGCGCACCAGCAGCACCTTGTGTGACACATGCAGCGCCTGGTGCGGGCAGTGGGTGGTAAAGATCACGGCCTTGCCCTGTCGCGCCGCATCGGCCATGGATTGAAGAACCCTGCCCTGATTGTGGTAGTCAAGAGCCGAGGTGGGTTCTTCCAGAATTATGTAAATCGCGCCAACCAACATCGAAACCGGCAGCAGGCGGCTGTGGTTGGCACCGGTGATCATGCGGGCAAAATGCGGGATAATCAGGCCAACCCAGCCGACGATACCGCTGACCGACACCGTGGCCGAGATCATCGACACGAGGGGTGGTCCATATTTTGAGAGGTATGAACCGTTGAATCACAGCATCATGTGTCTGTGAATCCCCCTCGCCTTATCCAGAATCGGGGTTAATAGAAGATCGCACCATAGGAACGATTTGCAAGCAACTCAGACACTCATGCAAAGATACTTTATCTCCAGAAATTCATCCATGCCATATTTCGACCCCTCCCGCCCGAGGCCAGACGATTTTACCCCACCGAAAGGGGCCTCGGCTGTTGAGATCAAACCGGTATTGATCCCGACCATACCGCTCTCGATTTCTTCGGAGACATGCCAGATCGTCGAAATGTCGCGGGCATAAAAATAGGCCGCCAGTCCAAATTCTGTTGAGTTGGCGAGCGTGATGCCCTCATCAACAGTTTCAAATGTCTGGATGGGTGCGACAGGTCCAAATGTTTCTTCAGACAACACTTTCATGCCGTGGGCCACACCTTGCAAAACAGTTGGTTCAAAGAACGTGCCGCCCAGCCCTGAACGTTTGCCGCCCGTGATGACTTTGGCCCCCTTGGAAACCGCGTCCTGAATGTGGTCTTCGACCTTCAGGACTGCGCCATCGTCGATCAGCGGCCCGATGACCGTGCCCTCGGCCATGCCGTCCCCGACCTTCATGTTGCGCGTAGCAATGGCCAGCTTCTCGGCAAAGGCCTCTGCGATACCGCTTTGCACATAGAAGCGGTTTGCACAAACACAGGTCTGACCGGCATTGCGATATTTCGCAATCATCGCGCCCTCAACGGCTGCGTCGATATCCGCATCATTGAAGACCAGAAAAGGTGCATTGCCGCCCAACTCAAGGGACAGCTTCTTAATGTCGTGAGCGCATTGCTGCATCAGGATGCGACCGACCTCGGTCGATCCGGTGAACGTCAGCTTGCGCACCTTGGGGTTGCCGCACAATTCCTTGCCGATGCCTTTGGAATCCGAACTGGTGATGATGGAAAGCACCCCTTTGGGCACCCCGGCACGTTCCGCCAGAACGGCCATTGCCAGGGCCGAAAGCGGCGTTTTCTCGGCGGGACGCCCGACAAAGGTGCAGCCAGACGCCAAAGCCGGACCCACCTTGCGCGCGATCATGGCGTTCGGAAAATTCCACGGCGTGATCGAGCCAACGACGCCGATGGGTTGTTTCAGAACAACAATCCGCTTGTCTTCCTGATGACCCGGAATCACATCACCGTAAACGCGGCGGGCCTCTTCTGCGAACCATTGGATAAATGACGCACCATAGGCGATTTCGCCTTTCGCTTCGGCCAGCGGTTTGCCCATTTCCGCAGTCAGGATTTTGCCCAGATCATCCAGGTTTTCCAGCAACAACTCGTTCCAGCGCAGCAGAATGGCACAGCGTTCTTTGGCGGTCTTTTTACGCCATGTCTTTTGCGCATCATAGGCGATGTCGATGGCATGTGCGGTGTCTTCAGGCGACAGGTCCGCAACATCGGCGATATGTGCGCCAGTCGCCGGGTTGGTCACCGGAAATGTTTTGCCCGGTGCCACCCATTCACCGCCAAGAAAGGCACGGGTTTCCAGAATGCTGGGGTCGTTCAGGGAAAGGCTCATGAGAAATCCTCCGCAATGTGGGAATGAGGGATCAATAGGCAGCGCGATAAATGGCGAGCGCGTCGGCTTCGGTCACTTCGCGCGGGTTGTTGACCAAAAGACGCGTCTGGTTCATCGCGTCCGAGGCCAGCCGGGGCAAAATCTCCTCGGGAATATTCATCGCCCTGAGATTGGGTTGTAGCCCGCATTTATCTGACAAGGCGGCCAGCGCATCACAAAACGCTGCGGCGCGTTCCTGTCCCTCAAATCTGGCGAGTTCCGGGAAAGCAAAGGGGGCAATCTCTGCATAGGGCTGCGGTGCCTCAACCACATTGAACCGCAGCACATGGGGCAGAACCAGAGCGTTGGACAGCCCGTGCGGGATATGGAAATGGCCGCCCAAAGGATAGGCAAGTGCATGGACCGCTGCGACGGGCGAATTCGCGAAGGCCTGCCCCGCAAGCATGGAGCCGAGCAGCATATCGCCGCGGGCTTTGGCATCTGTCCCTTCATGCACGGCTGTCAGGATGGACTGCCCCATGAGGGTCAGTGCCTGTGTGGCCAGCATGCGTGAGATCGGATTGTTATTGGCACTGGCCGAGGCATAAGCCTCAATCGCATGGACCATCGCGTCGATTCCGGTGGCGGCTGTCACATGGGCGGGCAAACCATAGGTCAGCTCTGGGTCGAGCAATGCAATGTCAGGCAATATCACCGGAGAAACAACGCCCATCTTTTCGTTGGTGCCGGTGGTCACGATGGAAATCGGCGTCACCTCTGATCCGGTGCCGGAGGTTGTGGGGATCAGGATCAGCGGCAGGCGGGGGCCCTTGGCATTTCCCACACCGTAAACGTCTTTCAAATCCTCCTGCCCCAAAGCCAGCAGCGCAACCAGTTTCGCCACATCCAGCGACGAGCCTCCACCCAGGCCAATGATGCCATCGACTTTGGCCTCTTTGGCCTCTTCCGTCGCTTTCAGAATGACCGCTTCGGGGGGATCGGCCTCGACATCCTTGAAAAGCTCAACAGCGATGCCATCAGCTTTCAGCAGCTCTAATGCCCGATCAATGATTCCGGTGGACATCATGCCGGGATCGGTGACCAGCATCACCCGCGTGCCGATATTTGCCCGCGTGATCTGGCCAATCTCGGCCAGCTTTCCTGCCCCGAACTGAATCGATTTTGAGGTATTGAATGTAAACGGCGTCATGCTTTCCCCTTTATGTGAAATATTAGCGTCCGAAAGTGAACGTGACGAAGATGATCAGAGCGGCAATGATGGATAGCGCGATGACCCCCTGCCGCAGGCGCTCTTTCTCTTGATTTGATGTATCTTTGGTGATGTGGCGCGTTGGTGTGTGGGCCGCGATCGGGAGGGTGACAGGGCTGGCGAGCTGCATCTTGTAGCTCAAAAACCAGACCAGCCCGAGGCCTGTGAACCACGCGCCAAAAGACCAGGCCCACAGTGACGGCACATTAAAGAGCCAGACAATCTGCCTGTCAACTTCAGGCGCAAACGCATGGTTGCCAAAGATCAATCCCGGGCCAACGGCCAGAAACATCCATGCCAAAAGCAACGACCAGGCCGTAGGACGCAATGCGCGGACCGATGCATTGGGTGGTTGCGTTTCGGCAAAGAAGGTATGGGTTGCGCGGGCCGCCTCTGTGAGGTCGTCACGATTGGTAATGGCCGCAATAATCAGGACTGCCATCAGATTGGCAGCCGCGCCCCACACGGCAGAATGCAAGGTCCACGGCCAACGGCCCCAGGGCAAGTCCAGACCAAAGGCGCTCAGGATTTCATGGCCCAGAGGTTCAGTCAGCAATACAGCAGCAAGACCAAATCCAACCCCACAGGCTGCGGCCGGGCGGGTGATCCAGCGCGCCCAGGTGACACCAAGGATCGGGCTGACAAGTTGCAGGGACATTGGCAGGGAAATCGCAGCCAAAGCCGATAATGTGATCGGCGTCAGCGTTTGCATGATCACGCTGATCAGGACGACGACTGCAATCGTGACCCGCACCAACAAGAGCGTCGCCTGTTTCGACAAATTCGCGTGGAAATAGGGCTTGTAAACATTCCTGATCAGACTTTCAGAAGCCACAAAGATCGACAGGCCCGCCATGACCTGCACGCCCGCGATCAGACCGACAACAACCCAACCAGCAAACCACGGAGATTGACTCTGCAGCAGCGCCAGAAGCCCCTGTAACGAGAACCGGTCATCCAGCAACCCGGCAAGACCCAATACGGCGATGGCAAAGACAAACAGGAAGCCAAACACCCCAGAGATCAGCCACGTCTGACCGGCAGCAACGCCGTTAACGTTGCGTGCAGACATGACCAGCTTAACCGCAATCGGACCGCATTGAAGCCCCATCAGAGCAAAGGCAAAACCAAAATTCGCCATCGCGGTATTGGCCAGCGCCGGATCTGTTCCGCGCCCAAGACCCCCGGTGAACTGAATGACCTTGCGCACCAGAAACAACCCCGTTCCGGCTTCGCTGTCTGCCAGCGTCTTGAGCTTGGTGTTCAGAGCCGCAAAGCCGCCGAGTTCAAACAGAACGAGCCCCGAAAGTACGATGATGGCCGAAATGACAAACAGGGTCTGCAAAACGCCCAGGTAGGCGGCAGAGCGCAGCCCACCGATACCAATGCCAGCGAAGATCAAAAAGCCCATGACCACACTGATCATCAAGGGCGAGACCGCCCCGTCTGCCAGAAACGACAGCAGATGTGCGCTCGCCCGCAGTTGCAGACCGGTGAAACCAATGGCGAAAAGAAACGCCACCACCACGGTAACGACCACCAGAAACGGGCTCTTGTAATAAGCGCCAAACAACCCGGCCAGCGAGGAAACGCGCAGCCGCATCGCTGCAAGCCACAACCGCTTAAAGAACAGACATCCGGGCAGCGCAATCACAACACCTGCCACCAGAAATGCCGGGGCTTGCAGCCCATTTTGCGCGATATAGGCTGCTCCTCCCAGCAGGAACCAGCCCGGCAGGCTAACGCCCGCAATGACCACCGCAGCGATCCAGGGCGTAAGCGTGTGTGCTGCCGAAAAGAACCCCCCGTCTTGGGCGTTTTGCACTGCGGACTGACGTGCCCAAAGCAAGACAATCGCTGCATAAATCAAAAGGCAAAGAGGAAGCCAAATGGAACTCATCTCAGAGCGCTTTCATCAGAATGGTGCGTGTGGTGGAATTGGGAAAACGCCCCGCGCATCCCATACCGCGTCGACAGATAGGCAAGCAGCCCGACAGAAATGATCACGATCAGCGTCAGGCCTGACCAAATATCGCTTTGTCCGTATTCGCCGGCAATCCAGCCCCCCGCAAAGGCGGCCACTACAACGCCAAAACTACCGATACCCAAAGCCGTTTCACCTTGGCTAAACCCGGTGCCAAAGATCGCGTTTATGACAATATGCGCCACAAATCCCGCGACAACGAAGGCGATACCAATCAGCGAGATCAGATAGGCATCACGCGAAAACCCTTCCAGCAGGAATGCGAAGCCCGCAAAACCGCAAACGCACCATGTGGCGAAAACCAGCAGCTGGCGCTCTGTTTGACTTTGCGTTTCCATGGTGTTTTCCCTCAATTGATGGGTTGTGAGGCGCACAGCCGCGCCTCATCTTTGAGCTTAGTCCTTGGACGGCTTGTCCGAAGACCCCTTTGCCTCAGGCGCGGAGGGTTCTGTATAAACGACCTTTGATAGGTCTTGCAGCGTATGGGTCTGATGCACATTGTCGGCGCTCAGGCCAATTTCGCCCAGCAACTGGTCCACGAAAGGTGCCTGAGAACGATAGCGCAACGCCGATGAAACGACCTGATCGGCGAGATTGCCATCACTGGATCCCGTTCCCGCGCTGTCCGGGGCTCCGCCATCACCATTGCCACCACGCGCTTCGGAGAAGCCGGGCATACCATCGACATGCAGGATCTTGATCCCATCGATTTTTTCCATCGGCTTGACGCTTTCGCGGATGATCTCAGGCAATTTGGCCACCAGCGCCTTGTGCAGGCCGCTCTTGCGGTTGGCGTCAGAGCGTGCGTTCTCTGCCTCGTTGAGTTTCTGCGCCCCTTCGGCCTCGACTCGCATCCGTTCTTCCAGAGCAGCAACGGCAATGCGGTCGGCCTCGGCCCGGTCTACGGCGGCCTCTTTCTCGGCAGCCGCCAGAATCCGGGTTTTCGCGGCTTCGGCATCGGCCAGCTTCTGCGCCTCGATCAGCTGGATTTCCTTCTGACGCGTCGCAATCTCCTTGTCGCGGATCGTGTGAACACGCTCCATCGCTTCCACCATTGCTCCGCGCGCATCTTCGGCGGCCGCCTGTGCTTCAGACCGTTCCTTCGACTTCAACGAAACCGCAATCTCGCGTGCCTGCTCTTCGATTTGCAGCGCCTCTTTTCGTTGGATGTCTCTTTGCTCAATCGACAGCTCTGCCTCGATACGCGCTTTCTCAACGGCTTCGCGTTCTTTCAGTTTGATCTTTTCGATCTCGCGTTCGCGGGCCGCGGTTTCATTGGAAATCTCAGCCTTGCGCTGAGCGCGTTGAATCGAAACTTCAGATTCATGGGCCAGTCGCGCATACTCGGAATCCCGGTCAATCTCAAGCGAGCGCTTCTCTGCCTCAAGGTTCTTGGCACGCATCGCAACGGCGGTATCTTTTTCGATGTCGTTCCGCTTTTTCTTCCGGCTTTCGATCTGTTCTGTCAGGATCGTCAAACCTTCGGCATCAAAGGTGTTCGACGGATCAAAAAGCGAAATATCGGTCTGGTCCAGCGAGGTCAGCGAGACAGATTCCAGCTCTAACCCCTCTATCGCCAGACTATCGGCAACCTCTTCGCGTACTTCTTTGACGAATGCCGCACGGTTTTCGTGAATCTGTTCCAGCGTCATCGTGGCAGCCGCGCCGCCCATGGCATCCACAAAACGCCCCTGGATCAAATCCTTGAGCTGGTCGGCATGCATGGTGCGGTTGCCCAGCGAACGCGCCGCTGTCGCGACGGCCTGATCCTCTGGCTTGACGCGCACATAAAATTCAACCGTCAATTCGACCCGCATACGATCCTTGGTGATCAAAGACTTTTCCCGGGCCCGTGTGATTTCCAACCGAAGCGTATTCATGTTCACTTCGGTAATGTCATGCAGGATTGGCAGAACAAGTGCCCCGCCACCCATTACGACCTTTTCGCCACCGAAACCTGTGCGGATAAAAGAAACATCCTTGGTCGATCGGCGGTAAAGCCAATGCAGAAGGTAGGCACAGACCGCAATAACGATTGCCGCGAGGATGATGATTGCAATGAGGTTAGCGCCGTTCATTGGTCTATTCCTTTGCTGTTGGGCAGACGCGATGAAACTGCCAGAGAAACGTTAGGCATCGGACGGGTCCTCCGATGCGAGTATGGCTGTCGCCAGAACGGCGACACCAAAGGCCATGCGATTGAGAAAGTCCGTGACGTTATAGGCAACCGACAGGGCACCATCGTCCGTCAGACCCGCGAATGAGGTAAGGAAATTGCCCAAAGGGTAGATGGCCCATCCAACCGTCACGATGAGACGGAGCCAGAAATACCCTTTGGACAGCGTGTCTTGCTGGCCCTTGCGGACAACTTCATCCATTTGACCAAAGAACAGCTCGCCAAGAATATACAGCCAGAATACCAACCCGATCAGGAACGCAAGCGTTGCGTTCATCATCGCCGCTTCGCCCAGGTAACGGACAAAGACCATCAGGATCGTGACGATCAGAAGCCGCCAGAACAGTCCTGCTGAAAGCTTGCCCGCACTACCGGCCAGAAAGAACAAGGCCATGATCTGCACCGGCATCGAGATGATCCAGCCCACATAGTGATAAACGACCGGCACCTGGCCAGCGCTCGCCCAGACAGCACGGGCGTCATAGGCGGCAATCGCACCTGCGACTGCGGCCAGAGCGCACAGAGCAACGGCAAGTTTGAAGACCCTACCAACCCATGATGTCCCCATAAGCAGCAGGATTGCCGTTGCTGCCAGACCGAGGATGGCTGCTGAATAGCTCGCCGCCGTCAGATCCGTTGTTTCAAAGACTGCCATCTTCAGCCCCCCAGTGTTGTTCTTTTGACATAGTTACTCCACTTCAGATCAGTGTTCGAATGTGAGGTGATCGGGCATAAAGCGCGACCATTGGCAGGATCAGAACCCCGAAAATGAATTGCTGCCATTCAAAGCTGAGGCCGATCCCAATGAGGAATGAGGACAGCACCTGTAGAACCAGCACCCCGATCACGGTAAACCCGTATCCGCCCTGCCCCCCCAGCAACGAAGTCCCGCCAACCACGACAGCTGCCAGTGTCAGGAACAGGTATTGATCACCGACCCCGATAAACCCACCACCGGACCATCCAAGCAGCAGCCCGCCTGTCAAAGCCGCGAAGAAACCCGAGATCGCATAAGCCGATACCCAATAGGTGAACTCAGAGATCATCACGCGATCAGCGGAGGTCCGGTTGACCCCGAGCGCGTAGAGGTATCGCCCCGCCGCGGTGAATTTCAACGCCGCGATCAGGATGATTGCGATCAGCACCCAAATGGCAATCACTGGCGGGATCGGCAGGCCGAGCGTCGAGCCGTTCATCGCTGCCAGATTCGACAGCCAGGACGGCACCGTTGCAAACACGTTTCCGCCATAGGCCGACCCGATTGATGTGATGATCTGCACACCACCCGAAATTGCGAACCCGGTTCCCAGAGTGACGATCAGAGCCTGCCCCTGCAAACGATAACTGAGGATTCCATTGATCACGCCCAACAAGGCACCGATCAAAAGCACGATGATCGACGCCAACCACGGCGGCACACCCAGACTGATCAAATAAAGCAGCCCGACATTGGCCGCGCCGATAATGAACGGGATTGACAGATCAAGCCCGCCAAGCAGCGCCACCAGCGTTTGTCCGACCGCTGCAATTCCCAGAAACGCGGCAAATAGCAGCATCGATTTGACATTAATGCCGGAAGCGAAGCCCTCGATATTCATGGCCCCGATGGAAAACAGGCCTGACAACACCATGATGCCGATAAAGGCCGAACGATTTTGTTCAAAATGACGGCCCAGGGATTTTGTAAGCCCAACAATCGTCAGCAGGATCAACAAAGAGACGATGTTCCAGACGTTGAAAAACCCTTCAATTGACAGCGACAAGATCAAAAAGATCAGAAGTGCCGCAATGATCCCCAAAAGGGTGGTACGATACTGCCGCCAAGCTGCAATCGCGTCACTGCTTCCGCTTTCATCAGAGCTGATGAACTGACCCAGAACAAAACGCCAGAGCCAGAAGAACGAACCAAGTGTCGCGATCCCGGTCAGGATGATGACGGGCACAGGCAACCCTTGCAAAAAGCCAAAGGTCACACCGATGACAGCAAGGATCAGGCCAAGAACCAGACCAGCCACATTTGCGGGCAGGCTCAAACCGGGGAGAGGTGTCGCAGTGTTCACGTGTTATCCTCCAGCTGTTCGGAACGGCCTGAAATACGATCGCTTTCGGCGACCAGATAGGCCCCCAGCACGGCAAGCGCGATCAGCACCACAGCCACAACGGGGCCGACAGATTTGCGATCCGTTTGTCCGACAGACACCCGCAGCAACAATGCGACCGCGATCAGCAGCAGCGCGCCAAAGACCAGCGGGCCGACCTCCTCGCGCAATGCGGTATCTTCGTCCGACAGTTCAACAATCTCCAACGGCATGACATACATCGCGCTACGCTCGATGGGCTTCAGGGGTGTCACAATCGCCTGCTCTGCTTTCCCCCCTCGCGACCGACGCTCATAGTCATTGGTCGCGTGCAAAATGACCCCAAGGGTCACAACGCCAAGCACAACAAAGTACAGAAGCGGCGAGAAATTATTGATGTGGCGCTGAATGAACGGAATGATCAGCGTCAAAAGCAGTGAGGCAACAAGGATCGCACCATAAGCCAGATCCACGACAAAGCTTTGCACCGCGCCAAAGTTGAACGTCGCAAGGGCAAAGGTGATCAGATAAAGGTTGATCGCCCCAAGGAACGACCCAAACACGCCAGCCCGCCCCCCGGCCAATGAAGCCCCACCGAGCACAAGCGCGGTCACAGCGATCAGCGTGTAGGTGGTGCCTTGGCTCGGATCACCGGAAGAAATCAGCGCCGTAAAGGAAATGGCGGCAAGACCAGCAAAAGCGCCAGAGATCAAATGCGCCCCGGTGCGAACCATATAGATGGGAACGCCAGACGTATAAGCTGCGCGTTCATCCGAGCCCATCAGACGCAAATGGGTGTAAAATGCCGTGCGGGTAAACAGCAGCCACGCGACAGTGGCCACCACGAGAATCCAGAACGGAGGCGAAAAGATCGTGGTGCCAAGCCCCCAATCGGCCATGAATTCAGGCGCAACACCGCCCGGGCGCGGCAAGATCACAAGATTGATGCCAGACAGAGCCAAATACCCAGACAGCGAGACAATGATCGGCTGTACGCGAACAAAGATCACGATCAAGGCAAAGATCAGCTGATACGCTGCACCAGCAAAAATTGCGTAAACAAAGATGGAAATCGGACTGCCCAGGATTCCCTGTGCGTTCAACTGGATCAGCGTGACATTGATAAACCCTATGAGTGGTCCGATAGACAGGTCCACGGTTCCCCGCCCGGAAATCACCGTCGCCATCAGCGCATATGTCGCCAAAACCAGAGGCGTTGCCACGATCACAGCACTTCCAAGACCAAAGCCTGTCATCAGGGTTGGCGATCGCAGCACAGCAACGCTCAGCAGCGCAAAAAACAGTGTGATTGGGACCAATAGGAACGGATTCGCCCGTCCACCTTGCTGGACGGGGGCCACTTCAAGGGCTGGATCGGCAACAGCAGTCATCGTGCCAGACTCCGCGCTTCGCCAGTGTCCTTGTCGAATTCGACAATCTTGATCGAGCCGGGATTGAACGATGCCGGTGAGACCGGACGCGGCGTTTCGACGACCCGGATCTCTTCGACGGGGTCCAGCACTTCCGGTTGAAGCTCAGGTTGCACCGGGATGGCAGGCGGTTCTAATGTGTCTGTCGCAGCGCGCAGACCACTGCCATCTGTCTGGCCAAACATCGCCTCCAGCACTTGCTTTGGATCCAAGGTTCGCCCGTCAAAAGCGTCAAAAGGAACACCATCGCGGAAAACCAGAACACGCGTGGCAAAGCCTACAAATTCCTCCAGCTCTGAAGACATGTAGACAACCGATTTGCCTTCTTCAGCAAAGGCCCGCAGGTGTTTGTACAGTTCTGTTTTTGCGCCCACGTCGATGCCGCGTGCCGGGTCGTTCAGGACGATGACATTGGGGCGCATCGCAAAGCCACGCCCGATCAGAACCTTCTGCTGATTGCCCCCTGACAGGGATGTGATGCGATCTTCTTTCACACCGAATTTGATCAGCAGATTATCCGCCTCGCGCTTAAAGATACCGCCAAGCGTGCCCCAATCAATGATCCCCAGAAACCCGCCACGCTTCTTTTCGCGGTAAAGCGGCATGACCATATTTTCAAAAATCGAGAGAGAGGCGAAAATGCCTTCGCGTTTGCGGTCGCCGGACACATAGGAAACCTTGTTCTTCACCGCATCAGCCAGAGATCTGACAGGGTTCATCGCGCCATCGCGGTCAGCCATAGAAACCTGCCCTGATATGGCTTGCTGAACGCCCGCAAGAACGCGCACGAAATCATCCTGACCCTGACCATCAAGACCTGCGATGCCGACGATTTCGCCGCGCCGCAAATGGAAGTCAAACGGCTCTGCCCCGGGCCAAATTTGTAAATTCGTTGCAGAGAGGATCGCTTCTTCCGTGGCCGGTTGCGGGGCTTCAGAAGTCTGCGCTTCTCCCGCCGTATCATCGCCGGTCATCAGCGCAAGCAGGTTCTTTTCAGTGATCTGCTCTTTCTCAAGAACGCCGACATCATGCCCGTCACGCAGCACCGTTGCCCGATCCGAGATGCGGATCAGCTCTGCGATGCGGTGCGTCACGATCAGAATCGTTGTGCCGCCATCACGCAAGGCGCGCATCTTGGAAAAAAGCCGTTCCGTGCTGTCAAAATCAAGCGCGGCAGAGCTTTCATCCAGAACCAGAATGCGCGGTTCATTCACCAAAGAGCGCGCGATGGTGATCCATTGCTTCAGCCCCAATGGCAGGGTGCCGACCAAAGCGTGCGGATCAACGGCTTCGCCTGCAAGCTCCAGCATCAACTGAGCGGCGCGTTCAACCTTTTTGTCGAAAGAAAGCGTTTTGGAAAAGAGCTTGTCGACGCCCATGAAAATATTGTCAACGACACTACTTTCATCAGCGACGAGAACTTCCTGATACACAGTAGATATCCCAACAGCCTTGCTTTCCGCCGGGCTGGACGGTGTCTCGCCAAGAATTGAAACAGAGCCACTGTCGATGGGCAAGACACCCGACGCAACCTTGGCCAAGGTACTCTTGCCGCAACCATTCCCGCCAACAACCGCGTGAATCTCGCCTTCGCGCGCGGAAAAGCTCACTCCGTCAAGGGCGCGTGTCGGCCCAAAATACTTCTTCACGTTTCGGATCACGATGGTATCTCGCGCCGGAATGTTTGAAGTCTCCGATATGGCTGTTGACGACATTGGAATGCAGGTCTCTTGGTGTGGTTTCGTATATTCGGGCGGCACCAATTGACATTGCGCCGCCCAACAGAGTCGAAAAATTACGGCTTGTACTGTGTCGGATCAGCCGGGTTCACGAAGAACTGGTTCAGGTATTCGGTCGAGCCCCAGGCGTCTTTGCCGACATTCAACCAGTTAGGCGCGTTCTCGTCACAGTCTTCAGGCAGCATTTCGACGACATCGGCGTGGGTCAGAACAACCGGATCAACCAGGATGGACTGCAGTTTTGGCCCCTGGCCTTGCAGCGTGCGCATCATGATGTCCCAGGTCAGCGCGATATCATCGCCCGGAGGCCAGGTCTGAACCGCGCTCGCGATCAGATCGGGGTTCTTGCGCCAGGTGCAAAGCGCGCCCAGCTCGCCACCGATAGCGATCTTCACATCTTTCCGGCCGGATTGCGAAATTGCGCGGATCACGCCCATCTCGGCAGCGGATTGCACCACGATGCCATCAAGCTTACCCGGATGCGTCGCCAGCCACTTCTGTACTTCGCCCTGCGCAACCTGGTCTGTCCACATGCCTGCGATGGAACCAACAACCTTGATGTCCGGCGCGGTCGCAAGACCTGCTTTGACGCCGCGGTCCTGACTGTCTGATGCCGATGTGCCGGGGATGCCTTCGACAACCAGAACATTGCCTTTGCCACCCAGCTCTTCGGCCATGCGCTTGCCGATCTCAAAACCGGCAACCTGATAGTTCACCGAAGAATTCATAGAGCTCTCAGCCGTCAGATACCCGGTGAACGAGAAGGTCGGGATGCCCTGATCCATAGCGTATTGCACGGTCTGGTTCAAAGCTGTCGGGTTCGAACAGCAAACGATGATCGCATCGACGCCCTGATTGACGAGCTGACGCATCTGCTGAATCTGGGTCGCATCATTCAGGTTGGACTGGGTGATGATGACTTCATCCAGCAGGCCAAGCTCCTGCCATTTGGGGATGATCTCATTTTGCAGACGCGCCATTGCATTTGCGCGCCATGTGTTGCCGGCGTAGGATGACGCATAGCCAATTCTCCAGGGCGGCGGGTTCTTTGCCATAAAGTCGCGCAGTGGGCTTGCGCCAATGGGCTGCATGGGGTCGAGCATTTTTTCGTTATAGAGGCGTTCGGCCACATCGGCGTTGATTTCGTCAAGCCCTTCGGCCTGTGCTGCGGTGACACCAAGTGCGAATGCACCGGCCATCATCGTCAGCTTCCCAATAGTTTTCATTGTATTCCTCCCGTTTATAAGTTGGTTATAAAGCTCGTCAGATTGTTCCCAGACAGTGTTGTCCTGCCTTTGCCCCCACTGCCGTTAGTCGTAGAAATCTCCCGGAGCCTTTTTGAAAGAGCTCCAGTTATCGGGGTCGTGGCCCGTCACGACCATGGCATTGGTGTCACTTGCAATCCGGCGCAGTTTCTGGACCGAATCTGCGGCATCGGCAGAAGACACCACAAGACCGGGCAGTGCTTTGTTTTCCCAATGATCCACTGTGTAGGCCGCATCAATCGTCAGCAGCATCGGGCCCGTGCGCGGCAGCGTTACAAGGAAAGATTGATGACCCGGCGCATGGCCCGGCGTGAAGATCATCTTGAGAACGCCGTCCCCGAACAAATCGAAATTGTCGGTAAACTCGCCCCCGAGCAATTTCCAGTCCAGCCCGGGACGATCAAAATCCGCCCGGATATACGCCCCCGCCGAGAACCAGTGCGGCTTGAACGCATATTCATACTCGGCCCGCTGGCAAATAATCTGAGCATTCGGGAAATGGCCAATTGCGCCCGAATGATCCAGATGGAGATGGGACTGCACCACATAGCGCACCGATGCCGGATCCACGCCCACCGACTTGCATTGGTCGACGCAGTTATCGGCGACATCCATAATTGGATCATAGGCGTCAACCACATCGCCCCAATGGCCACGCTTGTCAATCGCCGCTTCAATCGCATTGCCCCCGTCAATCACGACATTTCCGGCCGGGTGCTTTATCAGAAACCACGGAACCGGGATCTCGAAATCCTCTTCGCCCTGATTCATCTTGATGTATTTCAGCTTGGTCCGCAGTGTTCCCGTCTGAAACATATAAAGCTCAATACCCGACGATGGATGCGGGCGGGCTACAACTTTAGACAAGGGACGCGGTGCAAGGCTGGACCCGATCTCGGACTGGATGGAGCGGCTATCGCGTTCGACACGCTGGCCCTTGTCGTCAAATTCGATGATTTTCATGTTTCAGTCACTCTCGTTCTCATGGATTCAGCTGCGCTCTGCAATCAACCGAAGGGCTTCTTTCAGATAGACGGCAAACAGCGGATAGTTTTCAGACATCGGGAAGTGGCCGATATCTTCCATCTCGATGTAGATACCGCCCTTTATTTTCCGCGCGGTGGCTTCGGTCGCTTCTGGCGGCGTTAGATAGTCATAAGCGCCTGTCATCATGACAACCGGGCAACGGCTGGTGTCGATCCGTTCCAGATCCTCGCGCATATCGTGGTCTACAGAATAGAAGAATAGATCGCCCTTAAAGGCTTCGGCCCCTTGAGTGTAATAATGCCATGTCAACCACCGGTCTTTCTCTGGGCTTTGGGGGGCCATCATATCCCATACCCCCGACGCACAAACCTGCGCTGCGTTTGCATGCGGATGACGCCACCAGTCCAAAAAGAACCCGGGCGCGTGCTCGGCGGCTTCGACCGGTATCACGGCGCGAAAACGGTCTGCATGATGCAGCGCAAGCTGCAGCGCGATGTTGCCACCAAATGAGGACCCCATGAAGATCGGCCTCTCAAGTTGCAGCGCATCACAGAAAGCCACGATGAACTTCATGTAGTGGTCAGCGGTCAGCTTGTATTCTTCTTTCCACCACTCCTTGTTGTGGGGGGTTGTGGCACCCGGCCGTATGCTGGCACACCAGCGGAACGCCGTGGCCGTTGCGCAGATAGAAAACTTTGTATTCGCAGCCATCCACATCGAATGTAACGTAGTGACCAGTGACCGGAGAATGCTTGACCATTGTTTGTCCCTCGCGCCTCAAACGGGCACGCCTACCTTTCGCAAAAGTTCAAACTGAACGGTGAAGTTGCGCAGGTTCTGCATCAGAACGAGCAGGTTACCTTCAATTTTCAGATCGCGCCGGAAACTCGCGGCCCAGATACCATGATACATCGGAGCTGGTACTGGTTTGGAAAATTCACGCCACGTGTCGGGTTTGGCGCGCAACGCAAAATCGTAGGGGTCCATCGGCGCAGGGTCGATATTCATCTCATGCACCTTGCCGTCAACCATGCGCACAATGACCTTGGCCGTTCCCATGTCGAGCAAATAGGTACAGGTAAAATACCGCGCCATAGCCGCAATCGTCTGATCTTGGTCTGACATCTCTGAGAAGCGCACAGCCCAATCCCTGACGTTTAACATATTCCCCTCCTTAGCGATTCCTGTCACAGTTTCCGGTTCCATAACCGGTTGCTCGTTCAGTATATCGAACTTAGTTCCCCTTTTTGTACCATATTCACTTGTAAGAAATACTGTCAAGAACTATTCTTGCCTCAGAAAGCGAGGCACGAAATCAATGAACGACATTCCAGAAAAACGAGTTCCGGCAATTGAGCGGGCGTCACTGGTACTTGACCTTGTTGCGAAGCGTGTGCGGTACCCAAGCCTCTCGCAGATTGCAAAAGAGCTTCAGCTAGCCAAAAGCAGTGTGCATTCGATCTGCAGTACGCTCGTGCAGTTGAAGCTCCTGATCCGCCGCGCGGATCAGACTTATCAGCTTGGCCCTCACGTTATGCGGTGGTCGAACGCTTTTGCGCGACAATCAGATGTTGCCACCGAATTTTCCGCGATCTGGGATCAGGAGTCGGAAATGCCGGGCGCAACTATCACCCTTTCGGTTCTGGAGGGGGCTGAAGTCGTGTATATCGCGGCGCGAAACTCTGCCATCAGTCACTCTCTGGTGGACTTTCGAACCGGTATGCGCCTGCCTGCTGCCTTCACGGCGACCGGCAAGGCATTCTTAAGCTATATGCGGGATTCCGAAGTCAGGCGATTGTTCGAAGACGGATTGCCGGAACCGCGCACCAAACACAGCGTTCAGAACATTGATACCCTTCTGGAAGAGCTCAAGGCAACGAGGATGAGGAAATACTCAATCGACGATCAGCAAGTTGCCGATGGTGTCGTTTGTTTTGGCGCACCTGTTCTGGACTCAAAGAACATGCCGATAGCAGGCATCGCAGTGAGTTTACTCGTGGATGACCTGGATGAAGAGGTTGAGGAAAAAACGATCAGCAATATTCGGCGCATAGCCTCAACCTTATCCGAGCGCATGGGGGCCGAACTCTAGGACCAATCGACATTCAGGGTTCCCAAGGCAAGGTTCCAAAGGGGTGTGTTTGTGTGATTCATGGAAAACCAGATTGAGCAATCTGGGAATGATCACATGGTCGAAAGATATGAACTCACCGCATCGCAATGGCGCAAGATCGAACCTCTTTTCCCGGGCAAGATCGGCGACCCTGGGCGACCCGGGGCAGATAACCGTTTGTTTGTGAACGGCGTTTTATGAGTCTTGCGTTCAGGCGCCCATTGGCACGACCTTCCTGATCGCTATAGCGTTTGACGAAATACAGTTGCTAGGGCGTAGACCTATAAGCGGGGATGTGTTTCAAGATGTGAAACGGAGGAGGTTTCATGTCTGCGACATTTCTGGCTCACCGACGAGCAGTTCAGCAAAATCAAGCCGTTGCTGCCGAACAAGCCGCGCGGGGCGCCGCGTGTTGATGAACGGCGGGTGCTGTCGGGGATCATCTTTCGCCCGCAACGCGGCTATCGCTGGTCGGATGTGCTAAGCGAATATGGCCCGGCCAAGGCACTTTATAACCACTACAAACGCTGGTCCGAAGCGGGTGTGTTCGGGCAGGTATTCGAGGCTTTGGCCCGTGACGGAACTGATGTCAGCACACTGATGATCCCCTCTCGGCAGATGGCTGCACAATCGCCTGCCGGGCAGTGGACGCGAGCCACGTCAAAATCCATCGCACTGCCGCCAATGGGGTCAGAAAACACCAGTACAGGCCGGGCCGCCGGCAAGACCAAAGGAGGGCCAAACCACTGCCCGGCAGGGCATTTCGGCACGAAATGTCTCAAGAGGAGGCAAGCTTCACCTGGTGTGCGACGGCGCGGGCAAGCCGGTCCTTCTGCACCTCACCGCAGGCAACAGGGCGGATATTACGCAGGCACGTCAATGCCTTGAGCCATATGTCGCCAAAGGCTGCACCGTCATCGCAGATCGGGGATACGACGCCAACCACTTCCGCGACTGGCTGGCAGAAAACGGTGCGATCCCCTGCATTCCCCCGCGCAAGAACCGAAAAATCCAGTTCGGCTATAGCTGACGGGAGTGGATTTTGATCCCAAAATCCACGAAGCATCAGATTCAAATCAAGGACTTATAGCCAGACGACACAATTCTGATTGTGTCGTCTGGCTATATGACACCAAAATTTACAAAACCCGCAACACCGTCAAGCGCATGTTCAACCGCCTCAAAGACTGGCGACAACGATCGCTGCGCACATTCCGCTGCACCGAAACCTTCCTCGCGGCCGCTCACATCGCCGCAATCGTCATCTGGTTCTTATGAGTCTACGCCTTGAGTGGCAGATTTGCGTGTTTCAAGGAAAAAGAGAAATTACTTGGGTGGTTACCACCAGAACAGCACATCTCTCATCCTGCCGGCGTCCGCCAGTAGTCGTTCAGTGGTTTTATAGGTCGCCAGAATAGACAGTGACTGTTCCATCCTTATCAATCTGACCAGAACGCAATTTTTCTAAACCACGCTGCTTACAGACCTCCTCGGCCTCCATTGTCAAAGCAGTGGCTGAGATTTTTATCGTCACTCCTTCCCCTGTGTCTGGATTAGTCGTGCGAAATGCTTTCCCGTCAAACTGAGAGTGAACTTCAACAAAGTTTTCGATGCTTCCAAAGTGTTCTTTCACATGAGAATGGAATTTGGGCATCATTTCGTTACCTTTTTCTGGCCAGTCCTGAAACTTGAACAATTCTTCAAGACCTCCGTACTTATCTTTGGATATGCCGTGGATTGCCTTTGAATCCCAGCCGGGCGCCTTGTTGCCCGGGGTGCAGGCTCGTAAATCGGCTGCAAATGCAAGAAGCTCTGCTTTTTTGCTTCTTGGTATCCGCACGCATACTTTGATGGTTTCATTTTCTTGCATGGTAACTCCTTTGGTGGATGTAATATATTCCCCTTAACTTACGGAGCGTCTGTGCGCCAATGGGGGATATATTACACCCACCAAGACCTGAAAAGCACCCATAGTCGGTATATCCTGTTCATATAGCCAACCGACACAGGTTTCAGGGTGTCTTTTGGTTGTAGGGTTCTATTCCCAAAACGCATCGGCTAACACGAACCGAATCTTCGCAATGGCTGGATTTTGCCTTAATCCTGCGATATAGCCAAACGACTCAAAATTGATTCCGAAACAGATCCTCCACGGTTGCCCCGGTTTTTCGTCGCTGCGTCTTTGCCTGAGCCCATTTGTGTTCGATCGGGTTCAGATCGGGACTGTGGGGCGGCAGGTATTCCAGGCTGTGTCCGGCTCGGGCAACGATCTCGGTAGTGTCTGCACGCCGATGGAATGTTGCGTTATCCATAACCAGCACCGCCCCCGCCGGCAGTTTCGGGATCAGTTCGCGCTCAAGCCAAAGGTTAAAGATGTCTGAATCAACGTTAGCAGTGGTTAACCCGATGCTGAGCGATCCGGCCAATGGCGCGGCCAGGCCTTTATACGGGGCAGGCGCAAGCTCCTCGAACTTGCGAACGCCATTGTCAAAGACCGGCGAAAATAGTCACCAAAACGGACTTGATAAAGACGGATACTCTAGGGTCGGGACTCAATTGGTCCACCACACGATTGTGGCGGCGAGGAAGATTGCCGACAGGAAGTTATCGGCTCTTTTGTCGTAACGTGTTGCAATCCTCCTGTTTCATCGGTCAGGGCATGAACTTTGGTCGTCCGCCCATCGCGTGATCGTCCGATCGCTTGTGCATGCTCCCCCCTTTTCCGCCCGATGTCGAGCGGTGCGCCTTGACCGACGTGCTATCGACGCTGGTGGTGCCAATTACCCCGCAACAGCCTGATAAAGCGTAGAAAATATCCTCCCAAACGCTCTGTTTGGACCATCGGTTGAAGCGGTTAGCGCGAAACGCAATGCGTTTATTTCAACGAAAACTGTAACCGCTTTAACTGTATGAGCATGAAATGCTCAAGCCGGCCGGTGCGATCCTGTCGGGTTTGTGCTCATGCACGTTTCCCTATCTCCGGCGCTGTTTGGCTTGGGTCTGCCCGGGGCGGTGGCGTGTTTTGCGGGAACGCAATGTGAAAACCACGCGTCCGAGCATATCCTGCCCCGCAACCGGGCCAATATCGATGCCCGGGGCGGAAAGCGCACCGTCGCCGCGAACCTCGAAACGGCCCGGACCGATTTCCCGGCGCACGCGCTTGATCATCAGTTGCCCGGTAGAAGTCCGAAAGACGCAGATGTCGCCCCGCTGCGGACGGCGCCTGCCGGAGTAACGCCGCAACAGCACATAGGCCCCCGCGTCAAGCGTGGGGGCCATGCTGTGTCCGCAGACACGGAAAAGGTGCAGGCCAAACATCGCGTCAGGCCGGGTTGGCCGATCAGACCGGGCGCACTACGGCCATCGACGGCGGGTAGGGGGTGACATGACGCTCGGTGGCCACGTCCTTGGTCGCCCAATAGATCTCGGCAAACTGGTTGACCTTTTCGACCAGCTCTTCGCCTTTCGCGCGATCCACGCTCTGTTTGCAGGCCCCTGCAACCATCATGATCTCGTGGGTAAGGGTGTGGATGGTGGGATGCGCCTCGATCTGGGGCGCTTTGAAGTAATCGCCCCAGATGATGCGAACCTCATCTTTCACCTTGGCCGCTTCCAGCTCTTTCAGGGCAATGCAGCGGGCAATGGTATTGGTGCGCTCAAGGCTGTCGGGCTTCTCGGCGGTTTCGTTCAGGATGTCGATCATGCGCACGACTGACACCGCCGCGATCAGGGCAACGGCCGGATCGTAGATCTTGCAAGGGATGTCGCAATGGGCGTCAACGGTGTCGATCCCGATCAGGCGATCGGCGGCTTTGGCGAGGTTATGGAGCATCTTGTTAGTCCTTCAGTGTTGTGTCTGGCTTTCGGCCAGAAAGATGAGTGCGGCGCGGCGCGTTTGCTGGGCCGTTTGCTGAAACGGACCCCGCGCAACCCCGGCAGCCTCTGCCCGTTCGACATATTCGAACAGGCCGGGTTTGAGGTGATGAAAACAGGCGATGCGAAAAGCCCGCTGTTCGGACGTATTACACATGGCAGCGCACAGGGCGTCAAGGGCTTCTCTGGTCAATGATGCCGCGCACATGGGATTTCCGCACTGCGCATGGCATTCGGCCAGATTTGCGCTGGCCGCGACCAGCATCGGTGGCGCATCTACCAAGGTGTCCGCCCCCCGGTCGGATCGGAAACGGCATTGCGCCTCTTGCAGCGCCTGCTGCCTTGGCAAGGTCTTCGATATTCAGGGCCGCACCGGCCAATCAAAGCTGGAGTGTTTATTCATAGGGAGGCTTTCTCGAGAGGCAGGGCATTGCCCTTGGCCATTTCTGTCAACCTTTTCAATTGCATGACGCGAGGCGTGCGCGGCGCATGGCACAGCGAATCGCACGCAACGGAGCACCGCAGCCCATCATGTGCGTCGCAAGCGCGGTCAGAGAGGGCTGCAACTGCGCCGCGCAGGCCTCGCGCAGCGCGGGCGGGGTGGATTTGGACTGCGCCAGGCCAAGCATCTGATCAAAGGCCGTTTCGAAATGCTCCAGAGCCAAGGCAGTTTGACCCTGCGCGCGCGCAACCTCGGCAAGCCCGTGATGGGAGGCCACGAAGAACGCTGGCACCGCACCCGCGCCATTGGTCTGCCCGGGGCGGGAAAGAAGGCGCTCGGCGATGTGCAAAGCGCGGTGGTATTCCTTGCGCGCGGTCTCGTGATCGCTCCGGCGGAATGCCGCATTGGCTGCCTGCGCCGCGCGCTTCCACTCGCTGTCGTCGTCATGCGACACAACATTGGCCGCACGAGATGACGTTGCAACAGATCGTTCTGCAAGAAGGGTTTGTGACATCTGCTCTTGCCCCTGGCTGGTTTGGTTACTCGGGTTTGGGTTGTATTTAGCCTTGCCTAAATCTTAATGTCAAGAAGATTTAGGCAAGGCTAAACCTTGCACCTGCCGCAATTTTCGGAAATACTCGCATCCATGACGGATTCGCACCCCACCCCCGCAGCGCGCAACGATGTTCCGCTTTCGACCGAGGAGCGCGCACGCAACTTCAGCCGTGTGCGGGCGGCGCATCGTCAGGAAATCGCCGAGGATTACGTCGAGATGATCGCCGAACTGGCGCAGGTGCAGACCGAAGTGCGCACCGGGCATCTTGCCGAACGCTTCGGCGTCTCCCACGCCACGGTGACAAACCATGTCCAGCGCCTCATCGGCGAGGGCCTGATCGAGGATCGCCCTTACCATCCACTGGTCCTCACTGCCGAAGGGCAACGCATCGCCAAGGAATCCCGGCGCAGGCACCTTCTGGTGCGCAATTTTCTGATCGCGATGGGCGTGGACCCCGATACCGCAGAAGCAGACACCGAGGGAATCGAGCATCACGTGAGCGAACAGACTCTGGCGGCCTTCTCCCGTTTTCTATCCGAGAAGAGGGATGATTCAAACTGAAGCAGAGGCGCCGTTTGGAAAACACTTTGTCAGATAACCTGCGATTTGCACGGCTTCGCATCAGAGCGCGTGGCCCCGTTCCAAAGGCCGTTCGGCGCGAACGGCCGCAAGCGCGGCATGCGGCAGGGCGCGGCGATGGTCAGCCCCCACCAGCAGGCGCACGATATACGGCATGATCAGACCAACGAAGCCGATGACCCCCGGCGACCGCGATGCTCACTCCGGTGAACCCCGCAGTCAGCAAGAACATCTGGCGGCGGAAGCGTCCAACGTCCAGCCCCAGCGCCACCGCGCTTTCGTCCCCCGCCATCAACAGGTTGAGCCGCCGCGATTGCACCAGCATCACCGCCAGCCCGACCGACAGCGCCATGAGGGGGCCGATGAAGGCGGCAATATGCAGGGTGAAGGCCCCCAAGACCAGCAGAGGCGATAGCGCATCACCAGCACCGCACCGGTGGTCGCCCCGGAAGAGACCCCCAACATCGACGGCCCGACCAGCGGATTTCGCACGATGACCTGAATCACCATGCCACAGGCAGCAAGCGAGGCGCCAACGGTGCCGGCGAGGATGATGCGGGGAATGCGGGTCTGGACGATGATGATTTCATACGCGGCGCGCCAGTCGGGCTCGAACAGCGCCCCACCGCTGAGCCAATGGGCGAAGATCCTCAGCGCCACCGGCACCGGAGGTGCGGCCCAGAACCGCCCGCGGGGTGTCTTCTCCGCCATTATAGATAAACACCGGAATCGACTCGACGCCGTCCAGCTTTTCTTCGACCGCGGCGACCTCGGCCTGAATATCGGCAATCAGCGCATTGCCCCGTATGCGGTTTGGTGAGGGCAATCCGAAGCCGCCCTGATCCGCAGTCAGTCGCTGGAATAGGGCGTAAAGCGGGATCGGTTCAGATCCGGGTGCAGGGGGCGTCCGGCCATCGGAAAGGCGCGTTGCTGACAAGCGGGGCGGTCGCAGATCTTGCAACCGGCGCCGATTGGCGTGGCCGTTTCGGGGTCGCGCAGGTCAATTCCGCGCGCATAGACCAGCCGTTCGGCATGGGCAAGATCACAGCCCAGCGCGACCGCAAAGCGCTTGACCGGCGCACCATAGCCCCCTGCCCCATGGCTGACCGTGCGCGCCACCCAAAGATAGCTGCGCCCGTCCGGCATCTGCGCCACTTGGGTCAGCACCTCGCCGGGACGCGCGAACGCCTCATAGACATTCCAAAGCGGACAAGACCCACCGATCCGCGAGAAATGAAAATCCGTGGCCGACTGACGTTTCGAGATATTCCCCGCCCGATCCACCCGGATGAAAAAGAACGGCACCCCCCGCACCTGTGGCCGTTGCAAGGTCGAGAGCCGGTGACAGGTGGTCTCGAACCCGACACCAAAGCGGCGCGCCAGAAGTTCGATATCGTATCGCTCGGCCTCGGCCGCCTGCAGGAACGCGCCATAAGGCAGGATCAGCGCCCCGGCAAAATAATTGGCCAGACCGATGCGCAACAGGTCGCGCGCCTCGTCGCTTTCCAGCCCTGCGGTGTTGGCCAACCGGTCGATCTCGCCCCCCTGTTCCAACAGTGCGATCTGCGTTGCCATCTGGAACGCCCGCTGCCCCGGGCTCAACCGCGCGGACAGGTGTAAAATAGCGGAGCCGGCATCGAAATGGCGCAGCGTGGGGGCACCCTCTTCCAGCGCCACGCGGATGCCGTGCCGCCCGGCCAGCCGGTCGGTCAGCCCCTCGGCCATACGGCCCGGGCGCAGAGCGTTGCCGATACTTTCCGCCGCCTCGTCCAAGGTTGGGATATAGTTGCGCTGCTCATAGAACCAGTCGCGCACGGCCTCGAAGGGCGCGGGGCCGGTCTCGACCTCGCCGCTCATGCGCCCGTTCATCAGGTTCATCTGCTCGGCGGTTTCTCGCAAACGCGCCTGCATCGACAGAATCGCGCGGGCGATGCCGGGCATGTTGGAAGCAATCTCGCGAATCTCTGCCAGCGACGCCCCCGCACCCTGATCGGCCAGCGCCGCGCGCAGATCGGGGACCAGCCGCGCCTCTTCAGCCTCGGAAAACAGCTGCACATCCAGCCCGAACACCGCGTTCAGCTTCAGCAGAACCGGCACGGTAAGCGGGCGCTGATTGCGTTCCAACTGGTTGAAATAGCTGGGACTCAACTCCAGCGCGCGGGCCAGCGCCGCCTGGGTCATCCCGCGTTCCTCGCGCAATCGGCGCAGGCGCACCCCCATATAGGATTTTTTCATCTCACCAACCTTCGCAAAATTCGCAATCTTTCCACCTTTGCTTCGCAAATATACGCTTTTTCAGTAGTTTACCCCACATTTCATCTTGTGGGAAGCTGGCTTTGCTAAGTTTGCGAATGCCCACAGAGGGACTGTCACAATGCCCCATGAAACAAACGAACCAACCACATTGGTTGAAATGATCTTCCCGGAACAGGCCAACCACTACGGCACATTGTTCGGTGGGAACGCCCTGTCACTCATGGCCAAGGCCGCCTTTGTCGCAGCGACGGGCAAGGCGCATGGGGCCGTGGTCATGGCGCGTTCGGAGCAGGTGAATTTCGCCACCCCGATCCAGGTCGGAGAGCTTCTGACACTCCGGGCCGAGATCGCGCGCATCGGCCGAAGCTCGATGAGCGTCACAGTGACTGGAACGGCCCAGGACCTGAACACCGGCCAGAGCAGACCAGCGCTGAATGGCCAATTCGAGATGGTGGCGGTGGATGCGTCCGGACGCCCCCGCGCCATCGCACAGAATACTTTATGAAAGGAACAGACACTATGAAATCCCATGAGTTACGGACGTATAAATCCGCAGAACATCTTGCCCGCGAAGACCAGCTTGCCTGGAAAATTGCCGAGCTCGCTGTTGATCCGGTCGCGGTTGATGCGGATGTGGCCGAGATGATCATCAACCGGGTGATCGACAATGCCGCCGTGGCCGCGGCATCGGTTGCGCGCCGTCCGGTGGCCTCGGCCCGGGCGCAGGCGCTGGGGCACCACTATAGCCACGGCGCGACCGTGTTCGGGATGCCCTCGGACCGCCGGGTCAGCCCGGAATGGGCCGCCTGGGCCAACGGCACAGCTGTGCGCGAGCTCGACTTCCACGACACCTTCCTGGCTGCCGATTACTCTCACCCCGCCGACAACATCCCGCCGATCCTTGCGGTCGCGCAACATTGCGGGTTGTCGGGGGCTGACCTGCTCCGCGGGCTGGCCACAGGCTATGAGGTGCAAGTCAATCTGGTAAAAGGCATCTGCCTGCATGAACACAAGATCGACCATATCGCCCATCTCGGCCCCTCGGCCGCCGCCGGGATCGGCACGGCGCTGAAGCTGCCAACCGAGGTTGTTTATCAGGCGGTGCAGCAAGCGCTGCATGTCACCACCACCACGCGGCAATCGCGCAAGGGCGAGATTTCGTCGTGGAAAGCCTATGCCCCAGCCTTTGCCGGCAAGATGGCGATCGAGGCGGTGGACCGGGTGATGCGCGGCGAAGGTGCCCCCAGCCCGGCATGGGAAGGCGAGGACGGCTTCATCGCTTACCTTCTGTCCGGCCCCGAGGCCGTCTATCATGTACCACTGCCGGAAAAGGGCGAGGCCAAACGCGCGATCCTTGATACTTATACCAAGGAACATTCGGCGGAATACCAATCGCAGGCGCTGATCGACCTGGCCCGCCGCATGGGACCGAAAATCGGGGATCTGTCGCGGGTCAAATCTATCGTGATCGAGACCTCGCACCACACCCATTATGTGATCGGCACCGGGGCCAACGACCCGCAAAAGATGGACCCGAATGCCAGCCGCGAGACGCTGGACCATTCGATCATGTATATCTTTGCCGTGGCACTGGAAGATGGCGGCTGGCACCACGAGAAAAGCTATGCCCCCGAGCGGGCAAAGCGGCCCTCGACCGTGGCGCTGTGGCACAAGATTTCCACCACC
>PDWJ01001399.1_pt1 | contig 29919 bp, 21 predicted proteins | sample 1430881 | NCBI WGS metagenome assembly PDWJ01 (sample SAMN01162460, study PRJNA174530) | Oral metagenome, whole genome shotgun sequencing project. | biome: Marine environment; feature: Marine mammal; material: Swab sample of the gingival sulcus; isolation source: swab sample of gingival sulcus...
TATCTGTCATCATTCACCAACTTGATTCCTTTTTCGATCAAATCAGTTCTTTGAATAGTATAATGCTTCTTGGGAATATTCGGTCCGGATGTATTAAATGCTCTCATATAAGTTTTTTACAAAAATAGTAAAAACTAAATTTCCCAAAAAAGCAAGTATTCAAAATTAAAACGAGGTAAAATTCCAAACCATTTCCTTAAAAACAAGTTCCAAACTTTCACCAAACACTTTTTATTGATTCGTTATGCTCGCTTAGTAAGAAAAGATCATTTTTTCTTTTGTTTTCGAAACCTAAACAATTCTTCTATTTGTTTTGTCAGTATTTTTTTTGCAATAATATTTTTCTTTTCATCCAAAACATATATTGTAGGCGTACTGTAAATATCATAAAGTTTATGATAGTTACCTATCACAGATCGATAACCACTTACATTCAACCATGGTAATCTATGTTCCACTACGTAACTTTTCCACGCGCTGTAATTGGTATCCGTATTTACGGCAAAAACTTCAAAGTCATAAATATCCTTATAGTTGTCGTAAAACTCTTTCAGCTTCGGCATTTCTCGTTTGCAATGCCCACAATCAGTACTCCAAAACAAGATAATCGAATACTTATTCGGAAGTGCATGCAAAGAGTGAATATGATTGTTGGTGTCGAGCAATACAAGATTAGGACCTTTTTTGCCAATTAATAAAGGTTTAAGTTCATTGGATCGGTCGATAATGTTGGTAACCACTTGCCCATACAACCAATCAGCAAGACCTGTTTTATAATACTTATCCGCCATGTGTACAAATATGGCATCAAAACCCATAATCTTCGCATTTTCATATTTTATTGTTAATGACCAAATTAAATGACGGTATAAATCCGTAGCACCTTCAGCATCAGCAATAAGATTATCAATAGCATTTATCAATGAATCCGGGTGCTGCACAACAACTTTATCCAAATAATAATCCAATTTTTTTTGGAAATACGGAGTCCTTAACATTCTTTCATCACTTAACGGAATATTATCCCAATAGTGAGATTTGAAATATTTATACATAAACAATGAATCACTTTTATCAATCTCATCTTCACGAGGTCTATCAGGATCAATCGTACCTTTCAAAAAAATTCCGGCAAAATTTCCATGATTTTTTTCCAAAAAATCATCTCTAAATACTTCAACTTCCTTATTTATTGAAAGGAGTTTTTCCTTATAAAAAGAAATAGAATCACCATCGCTCATCGCAGAAAGCCTTTGTTGAATGCTTTTGACTTTTTTCTGTTTCTTATTCAAGAACTGTGCATATTCAAAAAAAGCTTTATTAGCTTTTGAACCTTTAACCTTAATATTTGAAAATAAAGCAAGAGTATCGGTTTTGATTGTAAATTGCTGGTCGTTGTCTATCAAAAAATCAAAATACTTATTGTTATTTTCTCCGGCAACGATATACATTCCTTGTTTTATTAAAGAATCGGCTCGAAAACGGTATTTTCCATTACCTTCGAGGTAAGCTGTATCTTGTAAAAAAGTATTTTCCGCATCATAATATGCCAAATAGCACACCGAATCCTGAACACCTTTTATCTGAATTATTATATCGTAACCTTTACCTTTGGAAAAAGATAAAATACTGATTATTAGACTCAAAACAATTGTTGAAATGATTTTTTTCATTAAATTTTATTCTTGATTTTTAGGTATTTTCCTTTAGGTTGAAAATTATCTATTTAAAGGCTTTCAAAGTTAGTAATTAAATGATATTTTTGGACAAGAATTTGAAAGTTGTGTACGTTCGGTAGGAAAGACATTTATATATTTCACTTATTAACTGATTTTTGATGTTCAAAAAAAATATAATTTTTATCATATTTCTAGTGTGTAGCTTTTTTGCGCAATCGCAAACTGATGAAAGACGCTTGCTAATTGAACGCTCTCGGGCTCACCATAAAATTGATAGTGCTAAGTCGGTGTACGACAATTCCTCTGTTGAGGAACTTCAACAGATGTTGGAGTTTCAGAATAACATTATTCAAATTGATAATAAAATTTTTGAAAACAAAGATGGTTCCTATAAAATAGAGAAGGGGAACATTCTATTCGATGAAAATATACGAAGGCAAAAGGAATTAGCAAAAAAACAACAGAAAATTCGTTACCTGTATGGCGTAACATTTTTATTGCTCGTTCTTTTGATTATTGCTGTTTATCTGCTTTTGCAGCGTTACAAACGTTGTAAAGAATCAGAAACTGCTTTGAATAATACAAAAAAACGGTATCAAGCTGACTTTATGGAATTAGAAACTCTTAGGAATAAGTTAAACAATCTTGATAGTAGCGAAACAAACCTTATAAAAGAGCTGGATGCGAATATTGAAAACTACCGTACAGAACTTGAAAAAGCCGGAAAGCTCATTGATGTACTACGAAAAGACAAGCAAGCTCTTGAAAAAAACAATGAAAAACAAAATATTGAAATTGAAAGGCTTAATGATGACATTTCTATTTTAGAAACTAAAATAGACACCCTAAGAGATAAAGATGATGCAAAACTTACTGCCTTAAAAAAAGAAAAACAAAGGGCAGAAGACAATTTTAACGAATTGCATGCACAGTCTAGAAAGCTAAAAGATGAACGCGACAAGCTTAAAAATGAACTCGCCGAGGCTATTCGCCTTATAGGAAAAGAAAAAGAAGATAAAGAAACAGTTAAAAAAGAATTGTTGGGCTGGATTGAAGCTAAAAAAGATGATTTTAGTAAGTTGGAAAGTCAGCAAAATGATAAATTGAAACAAATTAAAACTTTACGCTTTGAGTTAAATACCTACATGGCTGAAAAAATGGACTTGCAGAAAAAGTTAGATGCAGCAAATAAGACCATTCAAGATGCCGTTGACAAAGAAGATAATGAACGTCAAACTTTAATAGATCATGCAGAACACCTTAACAAGCAGTTGATTAAATTACGTGCAGATTTTGATAAAATAGCTACGGAAAATTCCGATATATCGTACCAATTAGAAATTAGTAAACGAACAAGGAGGAACTTGGAAGAAACTGCTCGATTGCATGAAGAAGCAATGAATCGTGAGGTGGAGAAGCGCAAAAAGTTGGAAACTCAACTTGCCAATATTTTAAACAATCTCCAAACCTAAAATCATTTGTTGATTACGAATCGTTTGTACTTTTTTGAACCGTTTCCATCTTTATTTTTTTAAGAGTTTCACCAACTGCCAGCTGCTTTGCATTGTAAAGGTTCGATTTTTCGCTATGCATCGGCTTCAAAATGGTCATTTTAGAAATGTATTTTTCGGAAAATCAAAATATGTTTTTGATCTCTTTAAAAATATGCTGTGAATACAGTATCTTAGCACTCCGAATTAAAAGATCATTAAACAATGGAATTTTCTACTATCGATTACATCGTTTTTACGGTCTATGCTGCATCAATTTTAGCAGTGGGACTTTGGGTTTCAAGATCAAAAAAAGGACATGAAAAAAATGCCGAAGATTATTTTTTAGCAGGTAAGTCCTTACCGTGGTGGGCAATTGGAGCATCACTAATTGCTGCAAATATTTCTGCCGAACAGTTCATCGGAATGTCCGGATCCGGTTTTGCCATGGGCTTGGCAATTGCTTCATATGAGTGGATGGCAGCGATTACTTTATTAATTGTTGGGAAATATTTTCTTCCGGTTTTCATTGAAAAAGAGCTTTATACCATTCCTGAATTTCTAGAAAAACGCTACAGTACGAATCTAAAATCTATTCTGGCGGTATTTTGGATTGCACTTTTCATTTTTGTAAATCTTACCGCAGTACTCTATCTTGGAGCAAAAGCGATGGATACCATTGTAGGTAATGGTGATGGCAGCCTAATTATTACGGCGATTATAGGTATTGCGCTTTTTGCTGCTGCCTATTCATTGTGGGGTGGTCTTTCGGCTGTGGCATGGACAGATGTGATTCAGGTGGTACTGTTAGTCATTGGTGGGCTTATAACGACTTTCATAGCCTTGGATCATGTAACTCCTGATGGGGGAATCATTGCCGGATTAAAACATATTTACGATGTTGTACCGGAAAAATTCAGCATGATCATATCAAAAGGAGAAATAATCACCCCGAATGGTCATGATGCCTGGTGGGATTTGCCCGGCTTAGCAGTATTGGTTGGTGGTTTGTGGATTGCAAACCTCTACTATTGGGGTTTTAATCAATACATTATCCAACGAACATTGGCAGCGAAAAACTTACGCGAATCTCAAAGAGGAATTGCTTTCGCCGCTTTCCTAAAAATATTGATTCCCCTCATTGTGGTAGTTCCCGGAATTGTGGCTTACGTAATGTATGCAGCTCCCGAAGGTACAAGTGCCATTGATGGTGTTCGAGATGCTTTCGGCACAAGTGGAAACATCCAAAATGACAAGGCATATCCTTGGCTAATAGGACAGTTTATCCCGGCAGGGTTAAAAGGATTGGTATTGGCTGCACTTGCGGCAGCAATTGTTTCTTCTCTTGCATCAATGCTAAACTCAACGGCAACAATATTTACCATGGACATCTATAAACAGTATATCAAAAAAGACGCAAGTCAAAAACGCTTGGTAAATGTTGGACGAATATCAGCATTTGTTGCCTTAATCATTGCAAGTGTGGTAGCTCCGAGCTTAGGAGGTCTGCCACAAGCATTCCAGTTTATTCAGGAATATACAGGTTTGGTCAGTCCGGGTATTCTGGCTATTTTTATGGCAGGGCTATTCTACAAAAAAGCAACAAACAACGGTGCTATTTGGGGTGCTCTAGCTTCAATTCCGGTGGCTATGTTTTTTAAAGCCGGCGGAAAAGGTTGGTTTGAGGGAATGGCATGGGAAGGTTTATTTCCAGTTCTACCATGGATGGATCAAATGGGACTTACATTTATCGTAACCATACTTTTAATTATTGGTATTAGTTATGGCGAAAACAAAGGAAAAGACGACCCGAAAGGTATTCCGATTAGTCGTTCGTTCTTTAAAACTGATGCACGTTTTAATGTGTCCGCAATTATTATTATGATTATTATTTCATCTTTATACATTGTTTTCTGGTAATATGATTGAATTATTAAAAGCGAAATACAAAGAACTTTATTCCGGAGACCCCATTATTGTAAGAGCTCCCGGACGTATTAACTTGATAGGGGAGCACACTGACTACAACGATGGCTTTGTTTTTCCGGCAGCTATTGATAAAGAGATACTATTTCTTGTAGCTCCAAATGATTCGGAGTATTCAAGATTCTATTCTTTTGATTTCGATCAAAAAATAGAAATTAATACGAATAACTTGAAAAAATCTGAAGTAGAGTGGTCCAATTATCTGCTTGGAGTTATTGATGTTTTGACAAAAGCCGGAAAGAAAATTTCAGGTGTCAATTGTGTTTTTGGTGGAAATATTCCCATCGGCTCAGGCATGTCATCATCAGCAGCCTTAGAGTGTGGTTTTATCTACGCGCTGAATGAGCTTTTTGAGCTGGGCTTAACAAAAATGGAAATGGTAAAACTAGCGCAATCAGCAGAAAATAACTTTGTAGGTGTCAACTGCGGAATTATGGATCAGTTTGCCTCTATGATGGGACAGAAAAACCACTTCTTAATGCTTGATTGTCGAAGTTTAGAATATAAAAATATTTCCGGTGATCTGGGTAATTATCAGATTGTATTGGTCAATAGTATGGTGAAGCATTCTTTAGCTTCAAGCGAATACAATACTCGGAGAAAAGAATGTGAAAGTGGAGTTGAGATTATATCACATAACACAAGTTGTATCAACTCTTTAAGAGACACCAATGAAGCAATAGTCAACCAATATTTATGCAATAACAATGACGAAAATGTATACAAACGATGCTTATATGTGTGTCAGGAAAACGAAAGAGTTTCTAAAAGTATTTCAGTTCTTGAAAGTGGTGCTATTGAGAATCTAGGTGAACTTATTAATTTGAGTCACCAAGGATTGAGCAAATTATACGAAGTTAGTTGCGAAGAGCTCGATTTCTTGGCTCAAAATGCGCAAAGTCTTGACTATGTTTTGGGAGCACGAATGATGGGGGGAGGTTTTGGCGGCTGTACTTTGAACTTGGTCGAACGATCAAAGGTTGTGGAATTTAAAAACTTTATGGCAAAGACCTATAAACAACAATTTGGTATTGAACCGGAATTTTATGCTGTCGAAATTGTCGATGGAGTTTCGTATTATTAGTATGCCTGTCAAACACCCGAAAACGAAAAAAGAGGAATATTCCAAAAAAATATTCCTCTTTCTTGTTAACTTATATGCAAAATCAAATCGTTAAATTATATCCACTGTGTTCCATAAGGATAAAACGGCCAAGGAATAGAAAGTAACATGATTATAAAAGCAATAGCATAATAGCGAAAAACTTTTTTGTATGCTAATTGTGAATTTTTCTCTTTTTTAAATGCGCTGAATCCCACTGTAAATAAAATAACTGCAATAAACATCATAAGTGCATGTTCAACAGTGTAAAATCTCAAAAACGATGATTTAAACATACTTGGATCAACAACAACCTTTGGGCTAAGGAAATATAACGTTAATCCAACTAAAAATTGAATGTGTATCAATACCAGTGAAAAAAGATAAAGTTTTACATTTTTCGTTTCAGACTTGCGCTGTATTAAGCTGTACACCAAAGTAATAATCACAGTAATCAAAACTAAATATCGGATTCCCGAATGTGCATGTATAAAGATGTCGTACATAATTGTTTGCTTTCTATTTATTTTTAAAATTATGCATGTATAACACAAAGTAGCTGTATTTGTTGATTCCAAAGACAGAAAAACTTATGCAGTCTGTTTTCCACACAACCATTGTCGCTAATTTATCTATAATTATTAAACCTTAAAAATAACCTATAATTAATATTATGTTAAATAGGGTTCTTAGGGAGATCATAGATTCTCTCCGCCTCTGTGATGTTGTTTCAAACTCTTGAAGTCCGTTAACAGAAATAAAAAAAGCTGTCCCGATTCCGAAACAGCTTTTTGAAAAAAATAAACAAATATTATTTAAGTGCATTTATTTTATCATTCACCTCTTTTACTTTATCATTCATGCGCAAACGAACATAAATCTCTTTAAGTGTACCCAAAGTAGCTAAATCCTTCGGTTGCATTTGATGTGCTTTTTCTAAATAAGGAAGTGCTGTTTTCAAATATCCATCCGCTTTCACAATTAACGCATCGTATTCTTTTGTTGCATCAATTGGTAAAGCATTTGCCTCAGAAATAATTTCAGAAGCTAAGTTAACGTTGATTGCACCAAGGTTAAATATTGGATCGAAATAATCAGCTTTAAGAGCAATTGCCTTTTCATAATTCTTGATTGCATTATCTCTATAGCTATCTTTCTTAACCTTATCAATATTTTTACTATTGATCATTGCATCATACTGAGCACCTACAGCAAAAAAGATCTGAGGATTTGTCTTATCAAATTCCAATGCCTTTTCTAAGTTAGCGAGAGCTTCCGTTGTTTTATTCGTTTCAAGGAATAAGTTTGTTTCAGTAATAAGTACATCAAAGTTTGTTGGAAGCGTTTCTCTACCTTTAGATATTGTTGCAAAAGCAGCAACAGTGTCTCCTGCCTTCTTGTACAAGTTTGTTAAGTTTACATAAACTGATGGCTTTTTGTAACCCAAGTCTGCCAATCGCTTAAATTCTTTTAAAGCACGTGCATCGTCTTTTGCATTTGTTGCACAAAGTGCCATGTTAAACAATGCTGTAGTATCTACCACATCATTAAGTTCATAGTTCGTATTATAAGCATTTTCAAATGCAGCTAAAGCTAAATCATACTTACCACTTTGGAAGTCACTAACACCTTTGTTATAATATTCCTGTGTGATAATGCCCATATTTTGAACAATTTGTGGTGTATAAACACCTTTTTTGTCTAACTCTTTACACTTATTGTAAGACTTAACGGCTTCTTGAAGTGGATTATCTGACAATTTTTTATACTCTTCATCTTTTGTAAGAGCAATCTTAAGAAATACGTTACCTCTTATAAACCAAGCTTTTGTATGGAGCTTTTCTGATTTCAAAGTTCGCTTATGCACAATTGCTTTTTCGATTGCCTTCAAAGCTTTTGCCAGCTTCGGAGGATTCGCGTTATTATAATTTTTCGCAGCTTGAATTTTAGAACTCTGCGCATTAACCATAGCCACTGAGAAAATCATGACTAGTAAAATTGCAAATCTTTTCATACGTTTAAAGTTTTGTGACCAAGTCTGAGATATGAGATAAAACTTATGGCATCCCACCGTATATCTGAATATTAATCTCAGACATTGTCTGTTTCATTTTTCTTAGTTTTTTTACAGATATTCAAGTACTTGACTTAAATATCATCTGTTTTTCATTAAATATACTGTAAGCCTTAATTGTTTTTTACAAATATACTATTAAAATTTATTCATCAATGCTTGAATCATCCTTTTCAGGATCAGCCGATTCGGGAGTTAATCCTTCAGTTTCGGAACTCATATCCTCTACTTGTTGAACTTCTTCTTCCTCTTCGTCTGATTTCACGATTTTGGTAATTGCAGCAATACTGTCTTTTCCTTTAAGGTTGATAAGCTTAACTCCTTGTGCTACTCTACCGGTAACTCTCAAGCTACTTACTGCAAGACGAATCGCCAATCCTGATTTATTAATGATCATCAAATCGTCTTGATCCGTAACATTCAACAAACCGATTAAGTTGCCTGTCTTTTCAGTGATATTCATTGTTTTAACACCTTTTCCACCGCGGTTTGTCTCACGATAACCATCTAGCTCTGAACGTTTACCATAACCATTTTCGGAAACAACAAGAATATCTTCAACCTTCTCATCTTTATCATCTACACATACCATGCCAATCACTTCGTCTTTCTCATGGCTAAGGGTTATTCCCCTCACTCCACTCGCGTTACGCCCCATAGGACGAACCTTATCTTCGTTGAATCTGACAAGCTTACCTGATTTTAATGCAAGCATTACATGATTTCTACCATTGGTTAACGAAGCAGCTAACAATTCATCCCCTTCACGGATACTTATTGCATTGATACCATTTACTCTTGGACGCGAATAAGCTTCCAACGAAGTTTTCTTAATTGTTCCTTTTTTGGTCGTAAGAATGATATAATTATTATTGATGTAATCAACATCGGTAAGATCCTTAATATTGATAAAGGTTTTGATTTTATCATCAGGTTCAATATTAATAAGATTTTGAATGGCTCTTCCCTTTGTAGTTTTGTTTCCTTCCGGTATTTCATACACGCGCAACCAAAATACTTTTCCTTTTTCAGTAAAGAAAAGCATGTAATTATGGTTAGTAGCAACGAACAGATGTTCCAGAAAATCATTGTCTCGGGTTGTACCGCCCCTCGCTCCTACTCCACCGCGATTTTGAACTTTATATTCTTCCAAACGAGTTCGCTTAATGTATCCCAGATGGCTGATTGTTACAGCAACACTTTCATCAGGAATTGTATCTTCGATTCTGAAATCTGAAGCAGCATATTCTATTTCACTTCTGGATTCATCACCATACTTTTCCTTTATTTCAAGAAGTTCGTCTTTGATAATACCCATTCGAATCGCTTCTGAATTTAAAATGCTTTTCAGATAATCGATAAGCTTCATCAGTTCGGCGTATTCTTCTTTAATTTTATCGCGCTCCAGACCTGTAAGTTTTTGCAAACGCATATCCAGAATAGCTCTTGCTTGAATTTCAGATAATTCAAAGCGTTCTATCAAACCATTTCGTGCTTCTTCCGGCGTTTTGGATGCTCGAATCAGGCTGATAACTTCATCTAAATTATCCAAAGCAATAAGTAAACCTTCCAAGATATGTGCTTTCTTTTCAGCCTCTTTAAGCTCATATTTTGTACGTCGCACAACAACATCATGACGATGTTCGACGAATAAACGAATCAAATCATAAAGATTTAACAATTCAGGTCGTCCTTTTACAAGCGCAATATTGTTGACACTGAAAGTCGATTGTAACTGTGTATATTGGTATAATTTGTTCAGCACAACATTTGCTACGGCTTCTCGCTTAAGTTCATAAACAATTCGTAAACCGTTTCGATCCGATTCATCACGAATGTCAGAAATTCCCGTAATCTTTTTATCATTGACAAGATCGGCAGTTTTTTTAATCATTTCTGCCTTATTCACCTGATAAGGAATAGCCGTTACGATAATACGATCTTTTCCATTTTTTTCGTCCGGTTCAATATTGGCAACACCTCGCATAATCACACGTCCCCTACCCGTTTCGTATGCTTGTTTTACGCCTTCATGTCCGTAAATCATACATCCTGTCGGGAAGTCCGGAGCCTTGATATGCTCCATCAAACCTTCAACATTAATATCATTATTTTCGATATATGCCACACAAGCATCAATAACCTGAGAAAGATTATGCGGAGGCATGTTAGTAGCCATTCCCACCGCAATACCGCTGGCACCGTTCACAAGCAAATTCGGAATACGCGTAGGAAGTACCGTAGGTTCTTCAAGTGTATCATCAAAATTCAAGCGCATATCAACAGTGTCCTTGTTGATATCGGCAAGCATCTCTTCAGCAATCTTTCGCAGTCGTGCCTCCGTATATCGCATTGCCGCAGGACTATCACCATCAATTGATCCAAAGTTACCTTGTCCATCAACCAAAGGGTAGCGTAAGGACCAATCCTGAGCCATACGCACCATCGTATCATATACAGACGAATCACCATGTGGATGATACTTACCCAACACTTCCCCGACAATTCTTGCAGACTTTTTATATGGACGGTTTGATAAAACTCCCAGTTCCATCATCCCAAATAATACTCTTCTGTGTACAGGTTTCAACCCATCTCTCACATCCGGTAAAGCTCTTGAGACTATCACTGACATCGAATAATCGATGTAAGCCGATTTCATTTGATTCTCAATATTTACTTTTACGATCTTTTCACCTTCATGCATATTATGCTATTCTATTGATTTTCAATATTTTTTATAAAATATACTTTGCAGTATACATAACGCACGAAAATAGTTATTTTTATAGAAACTCCTGCTTTAAGACCGCCTTTTATTTACTAACAGTTTTCTGTTTATAATAAAGCGAAGCTTACGCCTACAAAATTTACAGACAATGCCGGAGCTTAGAGTTAAAATATACCTCAGAATAATAAAAAGTTAGCCCCTACTATCCGGAGTGCTTAGAAAATTTTAAATCGCTGAAATTAGATTTCAAATTTGATAAACTTTCACCTCTAATTATTGTTCTATGATCTGACTGTCAAAATGACCTTTTATTCTCAATGATTAATAATAGGCATGATAGTTGAGGTGGTAAAAATGGTTAGTAATTTAAAATAATTGAATGGAAGCACGTTTCTCGAAGAGTTTACAAAATGTATTGAAATTTAGCAATCAAGAAGCTATCAGGTTGGGTAATGCTTATATTGGTGTAGAACACTTATTATTAGGCATTTTGTGTGAAGGTGAAGGCATCGCCATCCGGATTTTAAATGCTTTGAAAGTGAACCTTGATGATCTCAAAACATTAATTGAAAGTACTATTGAGTCGCCAAAAGACTATAGAACTGATGAAACTACAAAACAAACAAGCTTACCGATTGTAAAACAAGCTGAAAGAGTTTTAAAAATCACTTACCTTGAAGCAAAATACTACAAGAGTGATCAAATAGAAACCGAACACTTATTGTTAGCAATCGTAAAAGGGGATGATAACCTTGTAAGTCGTTCGTTGAAGAAAGAAAATGTGAGTTATAATGATGTAAAAATGGAATTAGAACATATAATGTCCGAAGAGGGAAAAGATAATACCATTCGTATCAGACAAATAAAAAATGAATTATCGAATGATTCAGATGATGATTTGAATGATTCCTTGAAATGGAACTCTAGAAGTTCAAGCTCAAAAGACAGCAAGACGGAAACGAAATCTCGAACTCCTGCTTTAGATAACTTTTGCCAAGATATTACAAAACTTGCAGAAGAAAATAAACTTGACCCTGTGGTCGGTCGTGAAAAAGAATTGGAGCGTGTTGCGCAAATCCTGAGCCGCAGAAAGAAAAGTAATCCTATACTAATTGGTGAGCCCGGTGTTGGTAAATCGGCAATTGTGGAAGGTTTAGCCATACGCATTATCAATCGTAATATTTCTCGTGCATTATTCTCAAAAAGAATACTTACACTCGATATTGCAAGCCTCATTGCCGGCACGAAGTACAGAGGACAATTTGAAGAGCGAATGAAATCTGTCTTGAACGAGTTGGAAAACAATCGGGACATTATTCTTTTTATTGATGAAGTACATACCATTGTTGGAGCCGGAAGTGCGACAGGTTCATTGGACGCATCAAACATGTTTAAACCTGCTTTGGCTCGTGGTGCAATTCAATGTATCGGCGCAACAACACTGGACGAATACCGCCAGCATATTGAAAAAGATGGAGCCTTAGAACGTCGTTTTCAAAAAGTTATAGTTGAGCCTACAAGTGCTGAAGAAACTGAAGAGATATTGAATAATATTAAAGAACGATACGAAGATCATCATCTGGTACGGTATTCCGATGATGCTATAAAAGCATGTATCCACCTAACCGACAGATACATGAGTGATCGTTTCTTACCCGATAAAGCGATTGATGCTTTAGACGAATCCGGCTCTCGTGTTCACATTGCCAACATCAATGTTCCCGATGGGATTATCTCTATTGAAAAGAAAATTGAAGAAACTCGAAAAGGAAAGAATAAAGCAATCAACGGTCAAAAATTTGAGGAAGCCGCAAAATTCCGAGATGAAGAACGAATCTTGGTAAAACAACTTGAGGTGGAGCGCAAAAAATGGGAAGAAAGTTCAAAGCTTCACAGGGAAAAAGTTACGGAAGAGAATGTTGCAGAAGTTGTTGCCATGATGACAGGTGTTCCGGTTCAGCGAATCGCTCAAAATGAGGGTGAACGCTTATTGAAGATGGAAGACGAAATGAAGGGAACAGTTATTGGTCAAGATGCAGCAATCAAAAAGGTTGTGAAATCAATCAGAAGAAACAGAGCCGGTTTAAAAGATCCGAACAAACCAATTGGTTCGTTTATGTTTTTAGGCTCTACAGGAGTGGGTAAAACACACTTGGCAAAGAAACTGGCAGAATATTTATTTGACTCTCAGGATGCACTTATTCGTGTAGATATGAGTGAGTACATGGAGAAATATGCGGTTTCTAGATTGGTTGGTGCTCCTCCGGGATATGTTGGCTACGAAGAGGGCGGTCAACTTACCGAAAAGGTCCGCCGAAAACCATATTCCATTATTCTGCTTGATGAAATCGAAAAAGCACACCCTGATGTATTCCACCTCTTGTTGCAAGTTTTGGATGATGGTGTGCTGACAGATAGCTTCGGACGAAAAGTAGATTTTAAGAATACCATTATCATCATGACCTCCAATATTGGATCTCGACAATTGAAAGATTTTGGTCAAGGTGTTGGTTTTTCCACAAATGCCAGAAATGCTGCGAAAAATGAACACTCAAGATCAGTGATTCAAAATGCGCTAAAAAAATCGTTCGCACCTGAGTTCCTTAACAGAGTTGATGATGTTGTTATTTTTGATTCCTTAGATCGTGATGCAATCAAATTGATTATCGACATCGAATTGAAAGAACTATTTTCTCGAATTAATATTTTAGGACATACGCTGGAAATTAGAGATAATGTTAAAGATTTTATCGTAGATAAAGGCTGGGATGCTAACTTTGGTGCACGACCGCTAAAACGAGCAATTCAGAATTATATTGAAGATGCGCTTGCCGAAGAAGTGATTAAATCGACTCTTTCGCCCGGCGACAAAATTATTGTCGACTTGAATGAAGAGAAAACAGAAGTGAAAATTGACATCATTAAATCCGTCAAGCAAATCTCTGAATAAAACAGACTTACTTATAAAAAAATAAAATCCCCGAAATATTTCGGGGATTTTTTTATACAAGTTTTTTGAATTATTTCCGAGTCGAGTTTCTATACTCTATAAGGTTCATTTGAAGTTCTTGATGTACTTTTTCATTTTTCGGAACATAATAGCGCAATGATATTGCAAAACCATCATCCACATAACACAATACAGTGTTCCTTGCTCCTTTAATTATAAATGTAGTTTCATCATAAATGCTGTCTTCAATATTATAATCACTGATGATATCAGATTTTATTTTTTTAATATCTTGTTTTTCAATATTTTTTACCACAAACTTTTCCATTACCAATTCAGAATCGTAGAAATAATATAAGGATCGTTTTCTAAATTCTTTATTCGAATTATATCCTAATACTTGCCCGATTCCTTTATGCAATTTGTGTGCACTAAAATTATGAGGATTGCCAAGTTGTTTTTTTAATGACTTAAAATCATCACCACTATTGTAGTCTTCAAATTTTATTTCTTTTGTTGTTACATACGTTTTAAAACTATCGTCCACTAAAAAATCTTGAAAATAATGGATAAAATTGTCTTTGATACTCACAGGGAATGGATACTTTCCTTTTATTTTTCTATAAAAAGAATAATATTTAGGGCTGTATTTCCCATAAAATAAACGAATAAAAGCGGTTGATATGTCTCGTCCAACAAAAAACAATCCCACAACACCACCCAAAAAAACAATAACAATAAGTAATTTAAATAACATAAGTACTCGTTTTATCAGTATAATATGATTTAGTTAATTAGTTAATTCTGATTGCGCCCGTGAAATTAATAAAAATATTTACATATACAACATATGTAGATAAAAAAATAAATGAACTGACTTTTGTAACTGTTATTTCTGATAAGGATGTAACCCGAAATATCTCGGTACGAATCCAAATAAAAAAAACCGATAAAATCGGTTTTTCTCTATTTGTAGCTATTACTATTTTTTTGCCATGACCGCTTAAATTGCTTTCCATCCAACTCAAGCAAAACATCCAAGCAATTGTCCTTATCATTAACTGTAAACGAAACCTTGTAAGTTTTCCCGTTAGAATAATTATAGTATTCTCCATTCTTGTATTGCAATCCACCTGCAAATTTCAAATTTTTCACAACCATTTTACCCAAGAGAGCTTTTGATCTTTCATTTTTTAGAGGATTTTGGCGGTCAAGAATTAATTTTCCCTCCTTATCCTTTCCTCGCTTCATCTGTACAATCTTAGCTTCTATTGTTTCACCGTTTTCATAAAACTCAAGAACAGTCCGCTTTCCTGTGGTATTCCATTTTCCAAGAATACGCGAAGGATCACCTTCAACTTTAGGATTACAAGAGGTGTTTACAAACACTGCCGATGAAATTAAAAGAAAAAAGATCAGATGACTTAGAATTCTACCCATGTTTCGACTATTTCAAATATTCAACGGGCAAAGATAGGTTATAGCGAATAGTAAAACAATGCAATTTTTCATTCATTTAAAAAAATTGTGAAAAAACAGCATCATTTATGAAATTATCACCCCTTCTACTCCACCATTTTCACCAAGTTTTTAAGTTGCGCACATCGCGTGCATGTTTAATGAATATATTTACAAACATTTCCTTACTTTTGATCTCAATTTCAAAATATAGCTTTATGAAAATCGCCAAAATAGTAAAATCTTTAGGACCGGGACTCCTATATGCGGGTGCTGCCGTTGGGGTTTCTCATCTTGTACAATCAACGCGTGCAGGTGCCGACTACGGCTTTAGCTTGATAATCGTCATCATTCTTGCACACATTATTAAATATCCATTTTTCCAATTCGGACCTCGCTATGCTTCGGCAACGGGAAAATCTCTTATCCATGGTTACGCATCCATTGGCAAATGGGCTGTATATTTATTTTTTTTACTGACACTTAGCACTGTTTTCACCATTCAGGCTGCAATTACGGTTGTTACTGCCGGATTGACAGTCAACATATTCGGACTTAGCATGGATCCCATGTCTGTGGGAATTATCATTTTGATTTTTAGTACAAGCATCTTAATGATTGGACGCTATGCCCTACTCGACAAAATGATTAAGTACATCATTATTATTCTTTCTGTATCAACAATTATTGCCGTATTTTCAGCACTGGGGAATCCCTCCAAAGCGGTGATTGAAGATACAGGTTTCGATATTAGTCAGGCAACAGCCGTGGCTTTCTTGATAGCTTTTTTGGGATGGATGCCCGCACCCTTGGATCTTTCTGTATGGCACTCGCTGTGGACAAGTGCTAAAAATGACGGGAAAAAACAAAAAGACCTAAAAGCTACAATGATCGATTTCAATATTGGGTTCTTCGGAACAGCTATACTTGCCATCTGCTTTTTGTCTTTGGGTGCTTTAATCATGCACAATTCGGGCGAAAACTTATCAAAATCGGGAGCTGTATTTGCCGGTCAACTCATTGATATGTATACTAGTACGATCGGACCTTGGGCATATTGGGTTATTGCAATTGCGGCACTAACAACCATGATAAGTACTTCACTAACAGCCCTTGATGCAAACCCGCGTGTTATCGCAACCACAATCACCAACCTGTCAGAAGAAACATCTCTTGCAAAATTCAAAAAACAATACTGGATTTGGCTTGTTGTAATTCTCCTTGGAACAGTCGTACTGATGAAGTATATGAGTGAAAGTATGCAATTTATGGTCGATTTGGCGACAACTCTTTCTTTTGTTACTGCTCCATTAATTGCCTATCTAAACTACAGAGTGATCATCGGTAAAAACATTCCGGATCATGCCAAAATTTCTAAAAGAATGAGAATATATAGCCTCGTAAATTTAATCTTACTAACAGGTTTTGGCGTATTTTATATTGTTTGGAAATTAATACTTAACTAAAATGAACAAACCATGTTTGAGATAAATTTAAAACACATGAAAAAAAGTTTGTTAAACATACTAGTCCTAATCTCAATTGGTCTTCTTGGAACTTCATGTTCGGAAGTAAAAAAAGACACAAAAAACACTGTAAGTGTAAGTATTCTTCCTCAAAAATTTATGGTTGAGCAGATTGCGGGAGATTTACTGAATATAAATGTAATGATTCCTCCCGGCAGCAGTCCGGCAAGTTACGAACCCACCCCTATGCAAGTAGCTCAACTTGAGTCTTCAAAATTATACCTAAGAATCGGATACATCGGTTTTGAAACATCATGGATGAATCGTTTTAAAAGTGTAAACAGTGAAATGAAAATAGTCAACATTGCGAATGGAATCGATTTGATTGAAGATGGTGGTCATTGGCATGGCGATCAATACCATGCCGGAATCGTAGAACCTCATGTATGGACTTCGCCAAAAAATGTTGAAATTATAGCAAATAACATTTACCAAACGCTTATTGCGGAATACCCGCAACACAAAGAAAGTTTCACCGAAAATTATTCAAAGTTTGTTTTGGAAATATCGAACATTCACGGGTATGCACTCGAACAATTAAGCACACTGAAGAACAAAAAATTCCTTATTTATCATCCGGCTCTAAGCTACCTTGCTCGTGATTATGGATTGGAACAAATAGCAATGGAACACGAAGGAAAAGAGCCTTCATCCAAGTATTTGAAAACACTTATTGATCAGGCTCACAACGAAAATATTGGAGTCGTGCTAATTCAGAAGCAGTTCGATCAAGAAAATGCAAAAGCCTTAGTCAAAGAACTTGATGCAAAGCTTATTACCATTGATCCGCTTGCAGAAAATTGGACAGTCAACACAAAAGAAATCATCAATATCTTGAGCAACAATTTGAAATAAGAGAATCCGACTATGACGACAAAGTCCAACAGACATAAAATTCTTGAATTAAAAAATATTAAAGCCTCTTATGGAGACTTCACCGCATTGCAAGATGCAAATTTAGATGTTTACAATGACGACTTCATAGGAATAATCGGACCTAACGGAGGAGGAAAAACTACACTGTTAAAAGTCATTCTAAATCTACACAAACAAGAGTCCGGAACAATCAATTATTTCATTGATCGAAATCATATCGGATATTTACCGCAGGTCAGCAATGTTGACCATAAATTTCCAATATCCATACTTGATGTGGTCATATCCGGATTGGCAGGAATCAAAAAACTTCGAGCTCGAATAACAAGAAATGACAAACAAAAAGCCCGAAACATTCTTGAAAAAATGGGGATTGCTCACCTCGAACAAAAAACAATCGGCATGCTTTCCGGCGGGCAAATTCAAAGAGTTCTGTTGGCTAGAGCTATTGTTTCCGAACCCAAACTGTTGATACTTGATGAACCTAACACCTTTGTCGACAATCAATTTGAAAGTGATCTTTATCGGTCATTGAAACAACTCAATGAGCAAATGGCAATACTCATGGTCTCTCACGATGTCGGCACAATTTCGAGCTGTGTAAAAACCATTGCCTGTGTTAACAAAAACTTACATTATCACAAGTCCAATAAAATCAATCAGGAGCAACTCAATTCCTACAATTGTCCCATTCAAGTAATTAGTCATGGTAAAATACCACACACAGTACTTGAAGATCATCAACACTAACACAACATTATGAATTCAATCGCAGAACTTCTTTCATATTCGTTTTTTCAACACGCCATACTATCGGCAATTCTCACTTCGATAAGTTGTGGGCTGGTGGGTACTTACATCGTATCAAAACGATTGGTATTTATTTCGGGAGGAATCACACACGCCTCATTCGGTGGGATTGGAATTGCGTATTACTTTGGGATATATCCCATATTTGGAGCTATTTTCTTTGGTATTCTTTCAGCATTAGGGGTTGAGTTTTTTTCGCGTAATGCAAAAATACGCGAAGACTCTGCAATTGGAATCCTCTGGTCTTTCGGTATGGCAATCGGAATTATTTTCATTTTTCTAGTTCCCGGATATGCACCCAATCTTATGAGCTTCTTGTTTGGAAGCATCCTTACCATCAAGCAAATAGACCTTTACATGTTACTGATTTTAAGTGTGATAATTATTTTATTTTTCACAATATACATCAACCCGATCATATACGTTGCCTTTGATGAAGAATATGCAAAAACACGCCAACTTCCGGTGTTGCGCATAAAATATTTCATAATGGCATTGATTGCTTTGACCATTGTTTTAAATATTAAGGTAATCGGAATTATACTTGTTATTTCAATGCTTACAATTCCTCAAAACATTGCCAATCTTTTCACGAACAATTTTATTACCATGTCAATAGCATCAGTAGGAATCGCATTTATAGGCAACATCAGCGGATTAATTTTTTCATATTTTGTGAATATTCCTTCCGGACCCGCAATTATTTTTTCCTTAGTCATTATATTTGCGTTTTCAAAATTAACGCAGTTATTGATAAATAAATACAAATCTGCCTTAGTACGGAATAAAAAAGAAAGAGACAAAGTCTGAAATAAATAGTAATGTACGGGATGATGAAAAGTCTAGCCCACATTTCAGGTTTGATCACAAAATTTTGAATATATGAAACTATCAATTGTTATTGTAAACTATAATGTGAAATACTTTTTGGAGCAATGCCTGCAAGCAGCTATTATTGCTTGCAAAAATATTGACTCGGAGATTTTTGTAGTCGATAATAATTCTGTTGATGGTTCAACTGAAATGATAAAGGAAAAATTTCCGAATGTACACCTTATTGAAAACACAGACAATCCCGGATTTTCAATTGCCAACAATCAAGCAATACGGATAGCTAAGGGAAAGTATGTTTTGCTTTTAAACCCTGACACCGTTGTGGAGCACGATACTTTTCAGAAAACCATTTCTTTTATGGACGAGCATCCCGAAGCAGGAGGCTTAGGTGTGAAAATGGTAGATGGTAAAGGGCATTTTCTTCCTGAATCGAAAAGAGGACTCCCGACTCCGGCAGTGGCATTTTATAAGATATTTGGACTTTCAAAACTATTTCCAAAATCGAAAACCTTCGCGCAATACCATCTTGGGCATCTCGACAAAGACGAAATACACGAAGTAGATATTCTTGCCGGGGCTTTTATGCTCATGCGAAAAGAAACACTCGACAAAGTGGGGCTTCTTGACGAAACCTTCTTTATGTTTGGTGAGGACATCGATCTTTCATATAGAATCACAAAAGGAGGATATAAAAACTACTATTTTCCCGAAGCACGCATTATTCATTATAAAGGGGAAAGCACGAAGAAAGGCTCTTTGAACTATGTATTTGTGTTTTACAATGCAATGATCATATTTGTCAAAAAGCATTTCTCACAAAAAAATGCGCAGTTATTTAGTTTCTTAATTCATATGGCAATCTGGTTTAGAGCCGGATTGGCTATTGCGCAACGTTTTATAAAAAAAGCAATCGTTCCTATTACAGATGCGGCAATCCTATACGGAGGAATACAGATCATAAAAAACTATTGGCAGCAACTCAATAATTTTGGTCCAGACTATTACCCCGATGGTTTTTCATACATCGCGCTACCTGCCTACATAAGCATTTGGTTACTATCAATGTTCTTTTCCGGAGCTTACGATAAGCCGCTTCGATTAAACAATATTTTCAAAGGAATCGGAATCGGAACAATTATAATACTCGTTATTTACGCCTTACTTCCTGTGAATTTAAGATTTTCTCGGGCTTTAATTCTACTGGGTACTGTCTGGGGAATGCTTTCACTATCAGGCATAAGGTATTTCCTAAGCACGTTGGGACTAAAAAATTTCAAAATTAATGGCGAAGCAGCAAGAAGGTTTGCAATCGTAGGCGAAAGAGATGAAGTATTGAGAGTAAACAGTCTTTTAAGCAAAACCATGATTAGTCCGGGATTTACCGCGTTTGTAGGAATGACCGATGAGGATGCGCGTGATGAAGCGTTTACCGGTAATTTTTCGCAACTGAAAGAAATCATTAAAATATTCAAGATTGATGAAGTTATTTTTTGTGCAAAATCAATTCCTGCCCAAGAAATTATCAATCAAATGGGAATACTTCAAGAATTGAATATTGATTACAAAATTGCCCCACAAGAAAGTTTATCAATCATTGGTTCAAACTCGATAAACACCTCCGGAGATATGTACGTTATAGATGTAAACTCTATTTCAAAATCATCGAACAAACGAACAAAAAGACTATTGGATATCAGCTTTTCAGTACTATTTATGGCGTTCTCACCAATATTGGCAATCTACACTTTAAAGCCCTACAGCCTTTTTAGAAATATTTTTGGTGTTTTGTCAGGAAAACGTTCGTGGGTAGGCTATGCATCATCCAATCAAGGAGATTCCGGTCTGCCAAGAATCAGAAAAGGCATATTAACCCCAATAGATATTCTGAAAAATAAAGACTTAAATGACGCAACCATTCACCGATTAAACATCTTATATTCAAAGGATTATAAAATAAAGAATGATCTAAATATCATTTGGAACGGAATAGCTTCGTTAGCAAGAAAGTCTTTTTGACATCTCTAGTTTGGATAATCCATGATGAAATACCTGATAAATTTACCCTTTTCAGGGAAAGAGCGATAAATGGCTGTAAACATTTCTAAACAATAGCTGTTAATCAAGAGCAAATACGTTGTATTTTTGCTCGAACTTAATTGAATAACAGAAAATCTTACTATAATGGCAAAATTTGAAGTAGTAATGCCCAAGTTGGGTGAAAGTATTATTGAAGCCACAATTACAAAGTGGATGAAAGCAGAAGGAGATCTTATTGAAGAAGATGATCCGATTGCTGAACTTGCAACAGATAAAGTAGACTCTGAGATCCCCTCCCCTGTTGAAGGTACTTTAACGAAGTTGCTTTTTGAAGAAGGTGATGTTGTACCTGTAGGTGAAGTTATTGCATATATCTCTATTGACGGCGATGATGACGATGATTCTGAAGATACAGTTGCAGAAGAAACATCAACCGATACAACTGATAATAAGGATGTTTCTGCCAATGAAACAAACATTGATCAATACAGCAATGCTCAATTTGAAGGACTTGATGGTTTTTATTCTCCATTAGTGAAAAGTATTGCAAAAAAAGAAAATGTTAGTATTGAAGAATTAAAATCTATCAGCGGTAGCGGCAAAGATGGTCGCGTAACCAAAGATGACATCCTTTCATATCTTGAAAACAGATCGGCAAAACCTGCTCCTGTTGCAGTTTCAAGCCCTGCACCTGTTGCAACTCCAACTCCGACACCGGCACCTGAAACAAAAGTTCCTGCAAAAGTACAAGCACCTGCTGTTACAGCCGGACAAGGTGATCGAATTGTTGAGATGGACAGAATGCGTAAGCTAATTGCTGAACACATGGTCATGTCAAAGACCGTTAGTCCGCACGTAACTTCATTTATTGAAGTTGATATGACCCGAGTTGTAAACTGGAGAAATAAGGTTAAAAACGAGTTCCAAAAACGTGAAGGTGAAAAAATTACTTTCATGCCAATCTTCGTTGAAGCTGCTGCAAAAGCACTAAAAGACTTCCCGGGAATAAATGCCAGCGTTGATGGTCATAACATTATTTATCGAAACAAGGTGAATATTGGTATGGCAGCAGCACTTCCTGACGGAAACCTAATTGTTCCTGTAATCAAAGATGCAGATCAGAAAAACCTGCTTGGTTTAACTAAGAATGTAAATGAACTAGCTAACAAGGCACGCTCCAACAGCTTAAACCCTGATGATATTGCAGGCGGTACATTTACCATAACAAACTTGGGTAGTTTCGACTCTATCACCGGAACACCTATCATTAACCAACCACAAGTTGCGATCTTGGGTCTGGGTGTAATTCAAAAGAAACCTGCTGTTATTGAAACTCCTGAGGGTGATGTAATTGCAATTCGTCATCAATGTATTCTTTCCCTCGCATATGACCACAGAGTTGTTGATGGAGCATTAGGCGGCATGTACTTACAAAAAATAAAACAATATCTTGAAGGCTTCGATCCGGAAAGAAACGTTTAATATATTCCAAATATAAAAAGGTTAAGAGGCTGCCCGATACTTTTTCGACAGCCTCTTTTTCGTGTTTATCAGTATTTTATGGTCGCAACTCCCCACACCATTTAGTTATGCAAAAACATTTTGTATTCTGAAAAATAACAACTTTTACTTTGAAGCTATACAAAGATTGTTACCTTTGCTGCTGTTATAAATAAAAGAGATTTTTTTACTTAATTAATACTATAAAATAATGATTACCAATAACTTCAAAAAGAGACATATTGGACCGGGCGAGAAAGAAATCGGTGCAATGTTAGCTAAAATTGGTGTATCATCTATTGATGATTTAATTACAAAGACCGTTCCTGCTTCTATCAGACTTAAAGAAGAATTGAAAATAGGTGATGGAATGAATGAATACGAATACATACAACACCTTAAAGCTATCGGTCAGAAGAATAAAATTTACAAGTCGTACATTGGTATGGGCTATTACAATACCATCACACCGGGGGTAATAACAAGAAACGTGCTTGAAAATCCGGGTTGGTACACAGCATATACACCGTATCAGGCTGAAATTTCGCAAGGTCGTTTGGAAGCAATTTTGAATTTTCAAACAATGATTTCCGACCTTACCGCAATGCCAATGTCAAACGCATCACTTTTGGATGAAGCAACAGCTGCTTCGGAGGCAATGATTATGGCTTTCAATGCACGCTCAAGGAAAAAAGCAAAATCCGGTGCAAATAAATTCTTCGTATCCGAATCAATATTCCCACAAACAAAAGACGTATTAATCACACGTTCCACTCCCCTACAAATTGAGTTAGTATTTGGCAATTTTGAAGAAATTGAATTTGATGATAAATTCTTTGGAGCAATCGTTCAGTATCCTAACGAAACGGGTAAGATCGAAAATTACGCTGCTTTTGCAGACAAGTGTCACGAAAATTCAATGCTTTTAAGTGTTGTTGTTGATCTTATGGCTCTCGCTCTTTTAACGCCTCCGGGCGAATGGGGTGCTGACATCGTAGTTGGAAACACGCAGCGTTTTGGTGTTCCAATGGGATATGGCGGTCCACATGCTGCTTACTTGGCTTCAAAAGAAGAGTTTAAACGTCACATGCCGGGACGTATTATCGGCATCTCAATTGATAAAGAAGGAAATCCTGCATTGCGTATGGCTCTCCAAACACGCGAACAGCACATCAAGAGAGAAAGAGCAACATCCAATATTTGTACTGCACAAGCATTGTTAGCCATCATGGCTCAATTCTATGCCGCATATCACGGACCGGAAGGTATCAAAGATATTGCGAAGGATATTAACAATCTGGCAGGAATATTAAGCAAAGAAATTGAAAAGTATGGCTACAAGCAATTGAATGACTTCTTCTTCGATACGCTTCACATCGAACTTGCAGATGGTGTTGATATCAATGTTATTCGTGAAAAGGCTCTTAAAAATCAAATGAACTTCCGATACATTGATGAGAAGCATCTGGGAATAAGTATTGATGAAACGACAACGCTTGATGACATAAACACAATATTAAGCATCTTTGCGGAAGCAAATAATAAAAGCTTTGAAGCGATTGAAACTATTCCGGGAGCAATAACAACAATTCCGGAAGACCTAACACGTACAAGCCAATATCTGACACATCCTGTATTCAACAGTTATCACTCCGAAACAGAGATGATGCGCTACATGAAAAAGCTTGAAAACAGAGATTTAGCACTGAACCGTACAATGATTCCTCTAGGAAGTTGTACCATGAAACTAAATCCGGCTACAAGTATGTTTCATTTAAGTTGGCCGGAATTTGGCAGCTTGCACCCATTTATTCCTCAAGATCAAGCACTCGGATATTATGAACTTATTGACGAGTTGCGTAAAGATTTGTTAAACATCACAGGTTTTGACAGCATGAGTTTCCAGCCTAACTCAGGATCTGCGGGTGAATACACCGGACTTCTTGTTATTCGAGAATACCTGAAAAGTCGAGGCGAAGAACACCGTAATGTTTGTTTGATTCCTGCTTCGGCACACGGAACCAACCCTGCTTCAGCAGCTATGGCAAACATGAAAATTGTTGTAGTTAAATGTGATGACGAAGGTAATGTTGATGTTGAAGATTTAAGGACAAAAGCCGAACAGAACAAAGAAAACCTTGCAGCTGTGATGATTACCTACCCTTCAACGCATGGTGTTTTTGAAGAAGGCATCACTGAAATTATTAACATCATCCATGAAAATGGCGGTCAAGTATATATGGATGGAGCTAATATGAATGCTCAAGTCGGACTAACAAATCCGGGATTCATTGGTGCAGACGTTTGTCATCTAAATCTTCACAAAACATTTGCAATCCCTCACGGTGGTGGTGGTCCGGGTGTCGGTCCTATTGGAGTGGCAAAGCATCTTACGCCATTCCTTCCTTCACACAGTGTTGTTCCTGTAAGTGGAGAAAAAGCTATCAAAGCTGTTGCAGCAGCACAATTTGGCTCGGCTTCTATTCTTCCTATTACCTATGCTTACATTAAAATGTTAGGTGGTAAAGGACTGAAAAAAGCAACAGAAATGGCAATCTTTAACGCAAACTACATGAAAGCTTGTTTAAATGATCACTATAAGATTCTTTACACAGACAAAAACGGACATGTAGGGCATGAAATGATTATTGATTGTAATGAGTTCCACCATACAGCGAATGTTACCGTAAGTGAAATTGCGAAGCGTATGATGGATTTTGGCATCCATGCTCCAACGGTAGCTTTCCCTGTAATTGGAACATTAATGGTTGAACCTACCGAAAGCGAACCTCTTTCAGAAATGAACCGTTTTGTTGAGGCAATGATTCAGATTAGAGAAGAAATCAAAGCCATAGAGGAAGGTAAAGCTGACAAAAAAAACAACCCAATCAAGAATGCGCCGCACACAAATGCAATGTGTATGGCTGAGGAATGGACGCTTCCGTATTCAAGAAAAGAAGCAGCATTCCCTCTTGGAGGAGCAATGACCGACAAATATTGGCCAACAGTGGCGAAGATTGATGATGGTTATGGTGATCGTAACCTCTTCTGTACTTGTGCTCCTATACAAGACTTTGAATAAGAAGACGCTAGTGAAACGATTAAAGAGGCTGTTGGAATTTCCAACAGCCTCTTTTTTTCCTCTGTTCTGCCCATTCTAAATAAAGAGATAATTGTTAACACTCCCCTTATTTTATAAGCGATTACTTACATTTGCCGTATTAATTTTCAGTTATTAAGACAATAATAGGTTAAATAATAAAATAAATAAATATGTACAAAAGTATAAGTGCAGAAGAAGCAGTTAAAGTTATTAAATCGGGAGACCGGGTACATTTAAGCAGTGTTGCTGTAACACCTCACAAGTTAATTCGAGCAATGGTTGAACGTGGTCGAAACAAGGAATTTTACGATGTAAAAGTTCAACATATTCATATTGAAGATAAAATAGAATTTGCAGACCCTGAATTTGAAGGAATTTTTGTTTCGGAACAATTCTTCGTAGGGGGAAATCTAAGAAAACAAACGCAAAGTGGGTATGCAGATTACATCCCTGTCTTTCTTAGCGAAACGCAGAAATTGATTCGTGAAGGTTATCTTAAAGTAAATGTTGCTATGATAATGGTATCAACACCCAATAAGCACGGGTACGTTTCTCTAGGAACATCTGTTGATGCTACACTTGCTGCTATTGAAAATGCAGACTGTGTTATTGCTGCGGTCAATCCAAATGTTCCTTTTGCATGGGGTGATGCAATAATTCCAATGAGCGAAATTGATTACTTCGTTGATGATGACAGTCCGCTTCATACGCACGACATGGGCGAACTCACCGACATGGATGTGAAAATTGGTAAAAATGTTGCAGAACTCATCGAAGACGGTGCTTGCCTTCAAATGGGTATTGGTGGCATTCCTAACGCCGTACTTGCTCAATTAGGAAATCATAAAGATCTCGGTGTGCATACCGAAATGTTTGCTGATGGCATACTTCCTCTTGTTGAAAAAGGAGTCGTAAACGGAAAACGAAAGCAAATAGACAAAGGCAAAATGGTTGCTTCATTCTTGATGGGTTCTCAAAAGCTTTATGATTTCATTGATGATAACCCAATGGTAGCTATGATGGACGTTAAACACACAAATAGTGTGAATGTTATTCGTCAGAACCATAAGGTAACGGCAATCAATTCCGCATTAGCAATTGACTTAACCGGTCAAGTATGTGCCGATTCTATTGGGACAAAACTCTACTCAGGAGTAGGTGGACAAATCGACTTTATCAGAGGTGCAGGTTATTCTGAAGGGGGAAAACCAATAATTGCGATGCCATCCGTTACGGCAAAGGGAATTTCCAAAATTTCCAACACATTGCTTCCCGGTTCAGGAGTTGTGACGACAAGAGCAAACATGCACTGGTTTGTAACAGAATATGGTGCTGTTAACCTTTATGGAAAGACACTCCAAGAAAGAGCCAAGCTAATTATTTCTATTGCGCATCCAAACCATCAAGAAGAACTTGAAAAAGCCGCTTTTGAAAGATATGGCTCTCATTATTATTTTGTAAATAAAAATGTTTAAAAAATAAATCGAAGTTCAAATTTTCGGAAAATTGTCGATAATATTAAGGCTGCCCTAAGAAACAGACAGCCTTAATTTTTTCAATGCAATACCCGGATTTTGGTTCATCACTTTTCGCACTGGAAAAAATACTACCTGATACCACCGCAAAAAGGATGTAAACCGAAAATTCAGATAATAATCAAAATTATTATTTCAATTCTTCAAAAAGTTTATTGAATGGTTTACGAACTTTAACAAGATGTTGAGACGCATCATCGCTATGTCGATAGCCAACAGTCGCAACTACCGAAGCATTCAACTTCTTATCTGATAATCCCAAGATTTCATTGTATTTTTCAGCTTCAAAACCTTCCATCGGACAAGCATCAATCTTTAACTCAGCACAAGCCGACAACAAATTAGATAAAGCAATATAAGTCTGATTTTTTGTCCAATTGAATTGCTGTTGAGCCGTTTGCCCTGCAACGGTAGTTTTCATCATTGTGCCAAAATCTTCTAAATCGCCAACTTTCTGTCCTCTCGTATCTGCAATTAATTCAATATATTCATCAATATCCTCCGGCTTAACTTCTGTATAGTTACAAAAAACAAATACATGCGAAGCCTCAGTAATTTGCGTTTGATTGTAAGATACTTTTTGCAATTCTTTTCTGATTTCTTCATTCTCAACAAGCAACACACGATACAGCTGCAAGCCGTATGATGAAGCAGCAAGACGAACAGCTTCTTTCAATCGTTCGATATCCTCAACAGATACTTTTTTGTTATTATCAAATTTTTTTGTGGCATATCGCCAATTTTGATTTGCTATAAATTCCATATTGTAGGTTCTAAATTATTATTCCATATTTAAATTTTGCTTAGCTGACATCCACCAAAGATGCATTCAACACAGCGCTATTGAATAACAACAACCCAAAAGATATGTTCGCTGCAATTATGAATCCTTCACCAATTTATTAAATAGTCATTCACTTGATGAATTATGAAAAACAAAATTCATAAAAACATCACTAAACCGAAATAGTCCATATTTTTCAGCCGCAAGATTATAGAGCTTATAAAACTCCTCCGGTTTATAAAAGGTCTCCACCAATTCTTTCTCATAACCTGCACGGACAATCTGATTCGCCATAAAAAACCCCATCGGATGCCCGTTAAACCTAACAATATCAATCAAACCATCAACCATAGTATCTTCAGAAATTTGATTTCGTGAATAAGAAACAATCAAATCATTCAAACGCTCCACATCGTTTTCAGCGGAATCATACAATGCAATCATAGCCTCTGCCATACCCGGCTCAAAAATAGCTTTCGTAAAATGGGATCGATAACCGACAGATTTATCAATCAAGTCTGCGATTCCTTCATTTTGAATCATATCAATAAGATAATTCATATCACATCTATGATTAAAGCTATGATCTTCAAATCGGTATCGATAGTTATGAAAATATTCGTGAGCGAGTAATTCAACACGTTCTTGATCTGACATTTGAAATATCAAATTAAAATCCGCAACAATAGCGTGATCACGATCAGCAGCATCAGCATCGGCAACAAAAAAATGCAAAGATTTCAGATTGGTAAGCAAATCATCAGAATGCCCCAAAAAAGAAGCCAATTTGTGAATAGACTTCGTTCGCAAAGCCTCAAAATCATAGGAATTTCTAAAAGCACGGATGTCATCATAATGTGCCTTAACTTTTAAATAATTATCAACGATAAGACCTTTCATAAATAACGCTCTATCCGACCCTCCAGCCGATTGAACAGCAGAAAGCAAACTATCAAGTTCAGAAGTCCTACGATCATCAAAAACAAGCGATATTGATTCCTTGAATGTGCGAATAATAAATTGATTATCCATGTCGGCATAAGTCTTGTAACAAGTCGAACTATCGAACTGTTGCCATTGATCGGTAGAAACTGCATTGCCTGACTTTAATGAAGTGCTGACATCAAAAAAAGCATCAACGGAAGACAAATCTACAGATTGAGCCATCAAGAAATGAGGTAATAAAAAAAGAAAACAAATACACTTAAATTTAGTCATACCTTCACGTGTTTATACACATCCAAAACATATACCGAGATCGAAATGAAAACAAATTCGGCACAAGTCGATCAACAAAAAAATTTTAAGAGTTCAAATTTAAAGAAAAGACCGGAAAAAGAAGAAAGAAGAGAAAACATAAGGTCAAAAAAAAACCCCAATCTTGCGATTGAGGTTCTATGAAAAACGGCGACGACTTACTTTCCCACATAATGCAGTATCATCA
>PDWJ01001401.1_pt1 | contig 29915 bp, 33 predicted proteins | sample 1430881 | NCBI WGS metagenome assembly PDWJ01 (sample SAMN01162460, study PRJNA174530) | Oral metagenome, whole genome shotgun sequencing project. | biome: Marine environment; feature: Marine mammal; material: Swab sample of the gingival sulcus; isolation source: swab sample of gingival sulcus...
AATAGCAACCCGTTACGACAAGAGAGCCGATATCTTCCTGTCGGCAGTCTTCCTGGCCGCTGCCATCGTCTGGTGGACCAATTGAGTCCCGACCCTAGGGTTTGACGCCCGGGTGGATCCCAAATTGATCCCGACCCCCTTCAGGGGGTCAGGACGGATGACCCCGCATGGATCCAACCGCCGCCAAGGATGCGGCTGCCCTTGGTCTCATAAAATACACAGGCCTGACCGGGCGACACCCCTTCTTCGGCGGTCAGCAACTCGACCTCGGCTGTCGTGTCACTCAGGGGACGCAGGAGGGCGGGACGGGGAGGGCGGGTAGAGCGCACTTTGACTTTGATCTCCCGCTCCCCTCCGTCAACGAACCCGCCATCCCCCAGCCAGTTCACTTCCTTTACCGGGATGGTGCGGGTGGCGAGCGCCTCTTTCGGGCCGACGATCACCTGTTTGCGGTCTACATCCAGCTTGACCACGTAGAGCGGATCGCCAAGCCCGCCAATGCCCAGCCCGCGGCGCTGACCGATTGTGTAATGGATCACGCCCTTGTGCTGCCCCAGCACATTGCCCTCCATATCCACGATCTCACCGGGTTCCGCCGCACCGGGGCGCAGTTTTTCAATCACGCTGGCATAGTTGCCGTTGGGAACGAAACAGATGTCCTGGCTATCGGGTTTCATCGCCACCGGCAGTCCGTATTTCGCGGCCAGCGCCCGGGTCGCGTCCTTGGAGGGGAGATGGCCCAGCGGAAAGCGCAGGAATTCCAACTGTTCCGGCGTGGTGGAAAACAGGAAATAGGACTGGTCCCGCGCCGCGTCCGTGGCACAGTGCAGTTCGGGCCCCTGTTTTCCCATCATGCGCTGGATATAGTGGCCGGTGGCCATGCAATCCGCCTCAAGATCCCGCGCCGTTTCCAGAAGGTCCTTGAATTTCACCCGCTCATTGCAGCGGATACAGGGCACCGGTGTCGCCCCGGCCAGATAGCTGTCGGCAAATTCGTCGATCACCGCTTCCTGGAAGATGTTTTCATAATCCAGCACGTAATGGGGAAAACCCATTTCCTCGGCCACGCGGCGCGCGTCGTGAATGTCGATCCCGGCGCAACAGGCCCCTTTTTTGGCCAGTGCTGCGCCATGGTCATAAAGCTGAAGCGTGACGCCGATCACGTCATAGCCTTCTTCGGCCAGCATGGCCGCCACAACCGAGGAATCCACGCCCCCGGACATGGCGACCACCACGCGGGTGTCGGCCACAGGCTTGGCGATTCCAAGCGAATTCAACGGGGGGTCCAGCGCCATGACAGGCTCCTTTGATCCGGGTTCTGGTGGAATATAGGAAAATCCTACATACTCTCAAGGCGTCGTTTCACTCCTCATTAACACGCACCGAGGCATCACAGAGCTGCGAATAACAGAGGTTCGAGTGATGTATCTCAAGAAAGTCGAAGGGCCAAGGGCCGTCACACTTCCCGATGGCAGCGTTATGACACGCGCCGATCTTCCGGCGGCCGATACCGTGCGATGGGTGGCGAGCCGCAAAGCGTCGGTCGTTCGCGGCGTGGTTTATGGATTAATTTCCCAGGAAGACGCCCTGAAACGCTATGGATTAAGCAGGGAAGAGTTTTTTGAATGGGTTCATGCGGTTAGCGCGCATGGTGAACAGGGTTTGAAAACCACATTCCTGCAAAAGTATAGACAACCCTAGGGTGATTATGCTATTTTTCTAAACATCGGTAACTTGTGGTTAACCATTTTTGTTCACCTTTAATTCCAGATGTTACATTGAACCGGAGAATCGACAAAATGCGCGTGCTTCTCGTTGAAGACGATCCAACCACTTCCAAGAGCATCGAGTTGATGCTGACCCATGCCAATCTCAACGTCTATACGACCGATCTTGGGGAGGAGGGGATCGATCTCGCGAAGCTATATGATTATGATATCATCCTTCTGGATCTTGGATTGCCCGACATGAACGGCCACGAAGTGCTGCGCCAGTTGCGCCTTGCACGGATTGACACTCCAATCCTGATCCTGTCCGGGGCCGATGATACCGAGAACAAGATCAAGGGGTTCGGTTTTGGAGCCGATGATTACCTGACCAAACCTTTCCATCGCGAAGAACTGGTGGCGCGAATCCACGCGATCATCCGCCGCTCCAAGGGTCATTCGCAATCGGTGATCCGTACGGGCCAGATCAACGTCAACCTGGATGCCAAGACCGTGGATGTGGGCGGCAAGCCCGTGCATCTGACTGGCAAGGAATACCAGATGCTCGAACTTCTGTCGCTGCGCAAGGGGACGACCTTGACCAAGGAAATGTTCCTGAACCACCTTTACGGCGGCATGGACGAGCCGGAGCTGAAGATCATCGACGTGTTCATCTGCAAGCTTCGCAAGAAGCTGAGCAACGCCACGGACGGGGAAAACTACATCGAAACGGTGTGGGGGCGCGGTTATGTCCTGCGCGATCCCGAGCCGATTGAAATGGACGATCCCAAACTGGCAGTCGGGGCCTGAAATCCCAGTTGCGCCGGGGATGGCGCACAAAGCCAAACACTCACGAACAGCACGGACCGCGCATCGAAACTCGAACGATGCGCGGTTTTGTTTTGGCCGCGCGTCAAGGCGGAACAGGGCGGCAGGCAGTGGACAGGTGGTGTTCATAAAGCATTCGACCTTTAACCTGAAACAGGAAAAAGGGCGAAGGCAGCGCAACATTTATGTGTTTCGCGCGTCCTGCCAACACCCCGTGATTCAGGTTTTTGGCAGGACGCTTTAGGGCCGTTCAAGGCGGGTGGACCTTGGCCCCAAGCATGGTATCTGTTTGAACGAAAGGCTAAAGCGTTGTGACTTTTTGTTGGATCACAACAAAATGGCGAAGCGCTTGAGAGCTGTTGCGGTTGTGCGCGTTTCCAGATCAGGCTGTGATCCAATTTAACCTGGAAACGCATTGAGAGGGGTGTGTCGTGTACGAGGCCAAAGACGTCAATAAATTGTCCCGGACAGAGGCAGAAACCGAGCTGGCCCGGCTTGCCGCGGCCCTCCATGCCGCCAATGCGGCCTATCACACTCATGATTCCCCCGAGATTTCGGATGCCGCTTATGACGCGCTGAAACAGAGAAACACTGCAATCGAAGCGCGGTTCCCGGATCTGAAGCGGGACGACAGCCCAAGCGAACAGGTGGGCGCGGCCCCGGCGGAGGGGTTTGGCAAGGTCACCCACGCGGTGCGGATGCTGTCGCTTGGCAACGCGTTCAGTGATGAGGATGTTGCCGATTTTGACGAAAGAATCCGCCGCTATCTGGGGCTTAAGGGGGGCGTTACCTTTACCGCAGAGCCAAAGATCGATGGGCTAAGCCTGTCGCTGCGCTATGAACACGGCGTGCTTGTGGTTGCGGCCACCCGGGGCGATGGCGAAACCGGCGAAGATGTCACCCACAATGCACGCGTGATCGCGGATATACCTCACAGCATCCCCAACGCCCCCGATCTGGTCGAAGTGCGGGGCGAGGTTTATATGAGCCACGCGGATTTCGATGCGTTGAACCGGCAACAGGTCGAGAAGGGGGATAAACCCTTTGCCAACCCGCGCAACGCCGCCGCCGGATCGTTGCGGCAACTGGATTCGAGCATCACCCGGCAACGCCCGCTCAGGTTTTTCGCCTATGCCTGGGGGGCGCTCTCTGAACCTCTGGCCGACACCCAGATGGGGGCGATTGCCCGGCTTGCCGAATTTGGATTTACCGCCAACCCGTTGACAAAGCTCTGCGATGGCCCCGAAGAGATGATCGCCCATTACCGAAAAATCGAAAGCCAGCGTGCCACTCTGGGCTATGACATTGACGGGGTGGTCTACAAGGTGAATGATCTTGCCCTGCAACACCGGTTGGGGTTCCGCAGCACCACGCCGCGTTGGGCCATCGCGCATAAATTCCCCGCTGAACTGGCCTGGACCCGGCTTGAGGCGATCGACATTCAGGTGGGTCGGACCGGGGCCTTGTCTCCTGTCGCGCGCCTGACCCCTGTCACGGTGGGGGGCGTGGTGGTGTCCAATGCAACCTTGCATAACGAAGACTACATCGCCGGACGGGACAGCAAGGGGGACACCATCCGCGAGGGCAAGGATATCCGGGTGGGCGACTGGGTTCAGGTGTACCGCGCCGGGGATGTGATTCCCAAGATCGCCGATGTGGATATTGCCAAACGCCCCGAAGGTGCAAAGCCGTTCCTTTTCCCCGATACCTGCCCGGAATGCGGATCGGTGGCGGTGCGGGAAGAGGGGGATGCGGTGCGCCGCTGTACCGGCGGATTGATCTGCCCGGCCCAGGCTGTTGAAAAATTGAAACATTTCGTGTCGCGCAAGGCGTTCGATATCGACGGTTTGGGGGCGAAGCAAGTTGAGATGTTTTACGCCGACCCAACGCTTCCCATCCGCGAACCGGCAGATATTTTCACACTTGAACGTCGGGACAACGCCCAGTTGACCAAGCTGAAAAACCGCGATGGATGGGGGGACACGTCGGCCCGGAACCTGTTTCGCGCCATTGATGCCAAACGCAAAATCGGGTTTGGTCGCGTGCTTTTCGCGCTTGGAATCCGGCATGTGGGCGAGGCGGCGTCGAACCTGATCGCGCAGCATTACGGAAGCTGGGCCGCTCTTGAAACCGCCATGGATGCCGCGGTGAACGAAGACAGCGCGGCCTGGGCCGACCTGTTGGCGATTGACGGGGTGGGCGCGGTTATGGCGCGGTCGCTGGTCACTGCCTTTGCCCAGGCCGGCGAGAGGGAGAGTATTGATCGGCTCGTCGCCCATCTGGACATCGAAGAAGCAAAACCAGTCGATGCAGGGGGCAGCCCGGTGTCGGGCAAAACTCTTGTCTTTACCGGCACGTTGGAAAAGATGACCCGGGCCGAGGCCAAGGCGCGGGCCGAGGCGCTGGGGGCCAGGGTCTCGGGCTCGGTGTCGTCGAAAACCGACCTTTTGATTGCCGGCCCCGGGGCCGGGTCCAAGGCGAAAAAGGCAGCGGATTTGGGGGTGAAGACTATTGACGAAGACGGCTGGCTGGAGATGATCCAAGGGTTATGAGCACTCGTCCCGAACCGCTGTTTCCGCTTTTCGCGGAATTGGAAACGCTTGAGGGGATCGGCCCCAAGACCGCGGCGCATCTGGGCGCGCTTGGGATCAAGAAACCCCGCGACATGTTGTTCACGCTGCCACATTCCGGTGTGGATCGGCGCAGGCGTGACACGGTGTTGGGGGCGGATTACCCCGAGGTGGTTACGGTCGAGGTTCTGATCGGCAACCATTCCCACCCGCGCAATCGCGGCGGGGCCTATCGCATCAGTGTCGAGGATGCGGAGACTACGTTTCAGTTGGTGTTTTTCCACGCCCGCGACGAATATCTGCGCCGTATTTTGCCGCCCGGCGAGCGGCGTATTGTGTCGGGCAAGGTCGAGCTGTTCGATGGGGTGCCCAACATGGTGCATCCTGAACATGTGGTGTTGCCCAATGAAGCCGGCGAAATCCCGGAGTTTGAGCCGGTCTACCCGCTGACTTCCGGCGTGACATTGAAAACCATGACCAAGGGTGCCCGGTCGGCGGTGGCGCGTGCGCCCGAGTTGGCCGAGTGGATTGATCCGGGGCAGAAGGCGGCGCAGGGCTGGCCCGATTGGAAAGACGCGGTTGAGATGGCGCATAATCCGACCACGTTTGCGGATCTGGCCGCGACGGCCCCTGCGCGGGAAAGGCTGGCCTATGACGAGTTCATGGCGCATCAGCTGACCCTTGCTCTGGCGCGCAGTCAGTTGAAACGGGCCAAGGGGCGGGAAAGCCACGGCACTGGAAGATTGCAGCGTAAGGTATTGGAAAGCCTTCCATATCGGCTCACGGGCGCCCAATTGCGCGCGATTGGTGAGATCGCGGAAGACATGGGCAAACCGCTGCGTATGAACCGGTTGTTACAGGGCGACGTGGGCGCGGGCAAAACGCTTGTGGCGTTCATGTCGCTGCTGGTGGCTGTGGAAGCTGGCGGGCAGGGGGTGATGATGGCCCCGACCGAGATCCTGGCGCGTCAGCACCTTCAGGGGCTGCGCCCCTTGGCCGAAAGCGCGGGTGTTGTGGTCGAATTGCTGACCGGGCGGGACAAGGGCAAGGAGCGCGCGGCCAAGCTTGGCGCTTTGGCCAGGGGGGAGATTCACGTTCTGGTGGGCACCCATGCGGTGTTTCAAAAAGATGTGAAGTTTCATGATCTTCGTCTGGCCATCGTTGATGAACAGCACCGGTTCGGGGTGCGTCAGCGGATGGAGCTTGGCACCAAGGGGGTGGCGGCAGATGTCTTGGTGATGACCGCAACGCCGATCCCGCGGTCTTTGGCGCTGGCGCAATATGGCGATATGGACGTATCCGTTCTGGACGAAAAACCGCCGGGGCGACAACCGATCAAGACCGCCATGGTTTCAACCGCGCGGATGGACGAGGTGGTGGAGCATCTGCGCAAGGCCGTGGCCGAGGGCAAGCAGGCCTATTGGGTCTGTCCGCTGGTCGAGGAAAGTGAAAGCGTGGATCTGACTGCGGCCGAAGACCGGTTCAAACGGTTGCGCGCGGCGTTGGGGGAAGGCGTCGTAGGGTTGGTGCATGGCCAGATGCCACCGACAGAAAAAGACGCGGCCATGGCGGCGTTCCAACGGGGGGAAACGTCGATGTTGGTGGCCACGACAGTGATCGAAGTGGGCGTGGACGTGCCCAATGCCACGATCATGGTGATTGAACGGGCCGAGATATTCGGGCTGGCCCAACTGCACCAGTTGCGCGGACGGGTGGGGCGCGGGGATCAGGCCTCGACCTGTTTGCTGATGTATCAGACCCCCATGTCGGAAGGCGGGCAGAAACGGCTGACCACCCTGCGCGATACCGAGGATGGGTTTCGCATCGCCGAGGTGGATCTTGAAATGCGCGGGGCCGGGGATCTGATCGGCACCGCGCAATCGGGCCTGCCGCGTTTCCAGGTTGCGGATATGGAGGCGCAGGCCGGGTTGATGGCCGTGGCGCAATCGGATGCCCGCGCCTTGTTGACAGCCGACCCGATGTTAGAGAGCGACCGGGGGCGGGCGGCACGGGTTCTTCTTTGGCTGATGGAACAGGATCAGGCGATCCGTTTAATTTCAGTGGGTTAGCAGAAAGTTCACAAATGTTCTCAAAAAGTTCTTTACTTATCGTTAATAAAATGAGAACAAATAGGCAACAACTAAGCCCGAGAGCAGGAGCCGCACCGATGATCCACCAGGTTCGCACCGTCATGAAGAACAATACCGACACGCTTTGGAAAGATTCCGTTGGGGCCGTATCGTTGATGGTCACCTTGATCGGAGGCCTGCATCTGCCCGGGTTGTTCTGATCCTTTTTTCTGCCACGTGAACCCGGTGTTCTGCCGTTCGCGCATCTCTGTCCCAAATCTGATGCGCATCGACTGACACTGCCTGTCCGAAATGTCCCACGGGGTCTGCCTCATTCTCCCCGAATTTACGGCAGGACATACCGGTTTCACGCACCTTGCCGCCGCCTTCCGTTTGGAAGTGCGGCGGTTTTTTTATCGGTTCGCAATCGGAGGCGTTGGGGCTAGGGTATTCGCAACTGCAGCATGACTCGTTTCAAAGGAGCCTTTCCATGACCGCCAAACCGCTTGCCAACAAAACCGCCATTATCACCGGATCAAATTCAGGGATCGGATTGGGGGTTGCCCGAGAACTGGCCCGCGCCGGAGCGGATGTGGTTTTGAATTCCTTTACGGACCGGGACGAGGACCATGCCATTGCCGCCGGGATTGCCCGGGAATTCGGGGTCAACGCCCGCTATATCAAGGCGGACATGTCCAAGGGCGCGGAATGCCGGAGCTTTGTGGAACAGGCCGGGGCCTGTGATATTCTGGTGAACAATGCGGGGATTCAATTCGTGGCTCCGATAGACGAATTTCCCGCCGACAAGTGGGATGCGATCATTGCGATCAACCTGTCGTCGGCGTTTCACACGACTGCGGCTGCGCTGCCGATGATGCGCAAGGCCGGGTGGGGGCGGGTGGTCAACATCGCCTCGGCCCATGGGTTGACCGCGTCGCCCTATAAATCCGCCTATGTCGCGGCCAAACACGGGGTGGTGGGGTTGACCAAAGCCACCGCGTTGGAAACCGCAGAAGAGCCGATCACCGCGAATGCGATTTGCCCGGGTTATGTTCTGACCCCGTTGGTCGAGGCGCAGATCCCGGATCAGATGAAAGCCCACAACATGGATCGGGATAGGGTGGTGCGTGAGGTGATGTTGGAGCGTCAACCGAGTCGGGAGTTTGCCACTGTAGAACAGATGGGGGGCACAGCGGTGTTCCTGTGTTCGGATGCGGCGGCGCAGATCACCGGGACGACGATTTCCGTGGATGGCGGCTGGACCGCATTGTAACGGGAACGGCGGGTTGCTCGTCCCTCCCTTGCGGGCGGGCCTCGCCGTCGCACCGATAGAAGAGAGCGGAGGATCGCATGATCAGGATCAACCTTGCGCTTCAGGGCGGGGGGGGCGCTTGATTTTGGGGGTATGCTGCGCTGAGCGGATCAAATCGACAGACGCGCCGATTGGGATCCGCGTTCGCGATAGGGCGTGGTGTTATAGTGGGACCGGTAGCATTTTGAAAAATGCGATGGTGAGGCAAAGCCACAGGCCAGCGCCACGTTGATCACGCTCATATCTGTTTGCATCAACAGGTTACGCGCTTTTTGCAAACGCAGTTCCATATAGTAGCGTTTGGGAGAGCGGTTGAGATAGCGGCGGAACAGGCGTTCCAGCTGTCGTGTTGACATGCCCACGTCCTTGGCCAGGATCGAGGGGGAGATTGGTTCTTCGATATTGCTTTCCATCATCTGGATCACCATCGACAGCTTGGGATGGCGCACGCCGATCCGGGTCGGCACGGACAGGCGTTGCGTATCCTGATCGGTACGAATGCTGGAGTAGATCTGTTGATCGGCCACCGCATTGGCGAGCATTTCTCCGTGGTCATCCGCGATCAGCTTGAGCATCAGGTCGATGGACGAGATGCCTCCGGCTGTGGTCATCCGGTTACCGTCGATCACGAACACCGATTTGGTCAGTTCGACCTCTTCGAATTCCTCGGCAAAGCTGTCCTGGTTTTCCCAGTGAATCGTCGCCTTTTTTCCGTCCAGAAGCCCGGCTTTGGCCATCGTGTAAGCCGACGTACACAGCCCACCGATGCGAATGCCCTTGCGCGATTCACGCCGCAGCCAACCCAGCATTTTTCTGGTGGTATTGGCCTGAATATCAATGCCACCACAGACAAGGACCGTGTCATCCCGATGCAGGTCTCCAAGATCGCCGTCCAGGTTGAACCCCGTGCCTGCGGAACAGGTGATCTTGCCCCCGCCTTCTCCGATCAGCATCCATTCATAGATTGATTGATCCGTCATGCGATTGGCCAAACGCAGGCATTCCAGTGCCGAGGCGAAGCTGAGCAGCGTGAAATCGTTGAGCAGTACAAAGACGAACCGACGGGGATTGCCGGTTTCGTTTTCGATCTCGACGATCTGCCGTGCGTCGGGCATGGGCGGGACTTTCTTTGGCAGGCGCATCTGACAGGATGCAATTGCAAACTAACTCTCTCACAAGGGCAGAGCAATTCGGCGGCGTCAAGAGTGCGAATCGCATATGGTCACCGGGCGTTGCCTTTTGTATAGAAGAGGTCTTGAATGCAAGAGATCATCAACCGGAGAAAGACGATGAGTGATTGGCAAAAATCCGGATGGCGCAGCAAGCCGCGAGTTCAGATGCCGGAATATACGGATGCGGACGCGCTTGCAGCGGTTGAGGCCAAGCTGTCCCAATATCCGCCGCTCGTCTTTGCCGGCGAGGCGCGAAGCCTGAAGGAAAAGCTTGGTGCTGCGTCGCGGGGCGAGGCATTTCTGCTGCAGGGCGGTGACTGTGCCGAGAGTTTTGATCAATTCAGCGCCGATGCGATCCGCGACACGTTCAAGGTGATGCTGCAAATGGCGATGGTGCTGACCTATGGTGCCAAGGTGCCGGTTGTCAAAGTGGGTCGTATGGCGGGACAGTTTGCCAAGCCGCGCAGTGCGCCCACGGAAACCGTGGATGGACTGGAATTGCCGAGCTATCGCGGGGATATCATCAACGAGCTGGAGTTCACATCCGCTGCCCGGATCCCGGACCCGGAGAAAATGTTGCAGGCCTATACGCAATCGGCGGCGACGCTGAACCTGCTGCGCGCGTTTTCGACCGGTGGCTATGCCGATGTGCATCAGGTTCACGCCTGGACGCTGGGGTTTGCCGAAGGCGAAAACGCCGCAAAATACCGCGATGTGGCCAATCGGATGACCGACGCGTTGGATTTCATGAAATCCGCCGGGGTGAATTCGGGCAATTCCGCCGCCTTGCGCACGGTTGATTTCTATACCAGCCATGAATCGCTTCTGTTGGAATATGAAGAAGCGCTGACCCGTCTGGATTCGACCTCGGGCAACTGGCTGGCGGGGTCGGGGCACATGATCTGGATCGGGGATCGCACCCGGCAACCCGATGGCGCGCATGTGGAATTTGCGCGCGGCGTGTTGAACCCGATCGGGTTGAAATGCGGGCCAACCACCACGGTCGAGGATCTCAAGGTTCTGATGGCCAGGCTGAACCCCGAAAACGAAGCCGGGCGCCTGACTCTGATCGCGCGGTTCGGCGCGGGCGAGGTGGGCGAACACCTGCCGCGCCTGATCCGGGCGGTACAGGAAGAAGGTGCCAACGTGCTTTGGACCTGTGACCCCATGCATGGCAACACAATCAAATCGGCGACCGGGTACAAAACGCGGCCCTTTGACAGTGTGCTGCGCGAGGTGCGCGAGTTCTTTGGCGTTCACAAGTCCGAAGGCACCGTGCCGGGGGGTGTGCATTTCGAGATGACCGGGCAGGACGTGACCGAATGCACCGGGGGCGTGCGTGCCGTCAGCGAAGAGGATCTGTCAGATCGCTATCACACCGCCTGTGATCCGCGACTGAACGCTTCGCAATCTCTTGAGCTGGCGTTTCTCGTGGCCGAAGAGTTGACTGCATTGCGCGAAGAGAAACCGGCCAAGGCGGGGTGAGCTTTACCTCGTAAGAGACTGATAAAACATAAAAGCACCCGCTGCCGGGGACCAAAGAAAACCGGCGGCGGGTGCTTTTTTCGTGGTGGGAGGTGACCAAACCCCGCTGTGCCACGAGTGTCCTCTATTGTCTGACGATCAATCGTCCGACTTTACAAGTCTGAGATAGCTGGGTCTTTTGCGGTTCCCGGTCTCAAACGGGCGCTGTGTTTCGGCCAGCCCCGGGGCGAATTTTTTGCCCTCGGTGACGCTTTCATTTTGTTCAAACCGGAAATCCGGTTTCGCATCTCTCAGCAAATCACGCATTTCGGTGCCGACAAGATCAAAGCGCCGCGGACCGTGGCCAATCGCCCCGTTGGTCGAAAGACACCCGATAACGCGGCTGACATCCCCCATATCGCTTTCCAGCGGACAAAGCAGCATCCGTCCCTCCAGGGCAGGTTTGCCAATGCCGGTTTCCGCGCTCAGGCGCAGCTTGGCAACGGCAGGCGTGCTCATCACCTGTTCCAGCACCCCGGAAAAGCCGCTGCGCGTTGCCGGAGAGATCAGGCTGCTGATCGGCATCCCCCGGGTTTCCATACCCATGAGATCGTTCAAATGCATCCCGGCAATGCGCAACCGGGCAAGACCCGGCGCGATGCGTTCAAGAATAAACGCGTATTCAAGCGCATGTTCGATCCCACGCGGGTCGATATCCGAACGACAGGGAACGACACGCCCACGGCGCAATCCGTCCCAATAGGCTTCAACCTCGGCCACCGCAGGAAATCTGGGTTCCCCGGCAAAATCCGCCATGTCGATCACTTTTCCGTTGCCTTCGTTGTTCTGTACCATCGCCGCCATCCATCGCTTGCACTCTCCGGGCCAAGCGCCGCTGATGATTTGTTAACCATTAGAGCAGAAGCGTTACCCGTTCCTTAATATGCCACGGATTGAGAAAAATTGTCGGGGAAAATAAGGAATTGGTTAACCGTTGCGGGGCAGATCGCGGCGCGCTCTTGCCAGCAAGGGCGCATTGACGCTAGAGCCTTGGAGATCAAGCGCAAGGGAGATTTCAGTGATCAAGTCCATGACCGGTTTCGCCTCGTCCGTCGGGCAGTTCGACAGTTTCAGTTGGCAATGGGATCTGCGCAGCGTGAATGCCAAGGGGCTGGACCTGAGGCTACGTGTTCCCGATTGGATTACCGGGCTTGAAACGGACCTGCGCAAACGGCTGGGCGCTGCGCTTGGCCGGGGCAATGTTGCGCTGTCTCTGCGGCTGACCCGATCTGATGAAGGCGGGCGGATGCGGGTCAATCCCGAGCAGATGCGCGCCGTCCTTGAGGCGATGACCGAAATCGAAAACGCTGCGCTTGACTGCGGGCTGTCGCTGGCCCCGTCGCGCGCGGCGGATATTCTGAGTGTGCGCGGGGTTCTGGACAGTGAGGTTCAGGAAGATGACCCGGCCCCGTTGAAAGCCCGGTTGGTACAGGCGTTTGAAGGGCTGCTTGAGGATTTTCTGCAAATGCGGGCGATCGAGGGCGAGGCGCTTGACGCTGTGCTCACGGATCAGTTGAATCAGATCGAAACCCTTGTCGCAAAGGCCCATGAGGCGTTGCGCACCCGCAAGGAAGACACCACAGCAAACCTGCGCGCGGCACTTGCACGGGTCATGGACAACGTGGACAGCGTGGATGCGGCGCGGCTTGAACAAGAGCTGGCCATGATCGCGGTCAAATCGGATGTCACAGAAGAGATGGACCGGCTGCGCGCGCATATTGACGCGGCACGGGATCTGTTGAACGCTCCGGGGCCGGTGGGGCGCAAGATGGATTTTCTGGCCCAGGAGTTCAACCGCGAGGCCAATACCCTGTGTTCCAAGGCCCAGTCCAAGACGCTGACCACCATCGGGCTTGACCTCAAGGCGGTGATTGATCAGATGCGCGAACAGGTTCAGAATGTTGAATGATTTTGGGGGAAAACGATCGTGACCACACAGCAAAATCGCCGCGGGCTTCTTGTGATCCTCAGCTCGCCCTCTGGTGCGGGAAAATCCACCCTTTCGCGCCGTTTGCGGGATTGGGACCCGACGCTGAGCTTTTCGGTTTCGGCCACCACCCGCACCCCCCGGCCCGGAGAGGTGGACGGCCAGGATTACCATTTCATGACCGAGGACGAGTTCAAACGCGACGTGGCGGCGGGTGAAATGCTGGAACATGCCCTTGTGTTCGGCAACTTCTACGGCAGTCCGCGAGGTCCGGTCCAGACCGCAATCGAAGCGGGGCGGGACGTGTTGTTCGACATTGATTGGCAGGGCGCACAGCAGATACGGAACTCGGCCCTTGCGCCCCACACCCTGTCGATTTTCATCCTTCCCCCGTCGATCACCGAATTGCACCGGCGACTGGTCAGCCGCGGACAGGACAGCGAAGAGGTGATCGCAAAGCGGATGCAGAAAAGCTGGGACGAGATTTCCCATTGGGGCAGCTATGATTACGTGCTGATCAACGACGATCTGGAGCGCACGGATGCGGAATTGAAAGGGATCGTTTCGGCCACCCGGCTGCGCCGGATTCAACAACCGGCATTGACCGATCACGTACGCAAACTTCAGTTGGAATTTGAGGAGATGTCATGACACTTTATGCGCTGGACGGGGTTGCCCCGGAAGTTGACGAGACGGCGTGGATTGCCCCCGACGCCAACCTGATTGGACGGATCCGGATAGATGCAAAGGCGTCGGTTTGGTTTGGAGCAACCCTGCGCGGGGACAATGAGATGATCCATGTCGGCCCCGGATCGAATGTTCAGGAAAACAGCGTGTTTCACACCGATATGGGGTATCCGCTAACGATCGGCGAGAATTGCACGATTGGGCACAAAGTCATGTTGCATGGCTGTGAAATCGGAGACAATTCATTGATCGGCATGGGGGCGACGGTTCTGAATGGTGCCAGGATCGGCAAGAATTGCCTGATCGGGGCAGGGGCCCTGATCACCGAAGGCAAGGAAATCCCGGACGGAAGCCTTGTTATGGGCGCGCCGGGTAAGGTGATGCGCCAATTGGATGCAACAGCGATTGCCGGACTGAAGGCGAGTGCGCTGCACTATCAGGACAACGCGCGCCGTTTTCATGAAGGGCTGGTCGCGCTGTAAGACAGGTCGCGCCCCTGCTCGGCCCGGAGCCTTGGCAAAACCCGGGGGCAGTGGCGCTAAAGCGTTTCCGCATCACGCTGGTTCAACGTGATGTGGAAACGCTTTATGCAGTTAGTTGGAGAGGGGCAGAGAGGATGGCGGTCACGTAAGCCTGTACCGGGGTCGCCAGATCAGCCTCGCGCTCAAATGCGAAGGTTAAGCCGGGGAAGGCCCGTCGAAATTCGCGCTCGACCCGTTCCGGTTTGGGAATCCAACCCGTTACAACATGGAAGACACCTTTGAATTCAGAGGCTTCCAGACGCTCAGCGATATCATGGGCGTCATATGTTTTGCACATCAACCACCCCAGCACGCGGTCGGGCCGCGTCTGGACAAGACGTTCGGGGGTTAGCTGATCAAATGGCAACTCACAGTACATTTCCCCCGTGCGGCTCCCGGTGCGGGAAACACCGGCCAGGTTCGGCCCGCCATGTTCTTTTGCTCCGATGCTCAGTATTTTTGCATCAAGTGGCTGCTCGAATTCACCCATGCTCTTATTTCATCCCCTGAGATGTATTTAGAATTTTGCAAGCATTTTATTCTCCCGCTGATTATCAAAAGGTTAACGCCGAACACATTCCCCCAAAAAAGTAAGTATTGTTCACGAAACTGTTTCTAAAGCGTTCGACCTTTAACCAGAGACACGGAAAAGGGCGAAGGCCGCGCGACATTTATGTGTTTCGCGCGGGGTTGAGTTCGGGGGGGATACGACCTTAACAATGTCGGGCAGGGCAGAGGAGAATGCAGTGGATCTTGAGTTCGGGGACAACCTTCTGGCAGCGTTGCCCTTGCCCGCGCTGTTCGTGGACCGTGGCGAGCGGATTATCGGGGCCAATGCACGCGCGCTGACGATTTTCGGAGAGCAGGTAAGAGGGCGGCACTATGTCACCGCGTTACGCCAGCCGGATACGTTGGACGCCATCGAAGAATGTCTGGCCCAAGGCACGGCGTCGGATACCCGCTATCTGACCAATGATGGCAATACCGATGTGACCTATATCGTAAATTGCGCACTGGTGCAGGGGGGCGGCCTTGATGGGGTGCTTGTCACCTTTGACGATATTTCCCACCTGGAGCAGGCCGACCAGATGCGCCGCGACTTTGTGGCGAATGTCAGCCACGAACTGCGTACGCCCCTGACCGCGATGATCGGGTTCATCGAAACCTTGCGCGGACCCGCACGCAATGACGCAGAGGCCCGCGACCGGTTTCTGGCGATCATGGCACGAGAGGCCGCGCGGATGGAGCGGCTGGTTGGCGACCTGCTGTCGTTAAGCCGGGTAGAAAGCTCGGAGCGGGTGCGCCCGACGGAGCTGGTTGACCTTGGGGGTATTGTTCGGTCGGTTCTGCATTCGCTTGCGCCCCTGGCCGAAGAGGCGGAGTTGAGGTTTGAAACGGACATGCCCGAAGGAGAAGTCCTGGTGCCCGGAGATCAGGATCAGCTGCTTCAGGTGTTCGCCAACCTCGTTGAAAACGCCATAAAATATGGAGGCTCCGGCCAAAAAGTGTCTCTGCGGATTCGGGTTTGCGAACTGAGTGCTGCGGTGCGTGGCCCGGCCGTCATCGTCGACGTGGAAGACGAGGGTCCAGGTATCGAACAGGTTCATATCCCGCGTTTGACCGAACGGTTCTATCGGGTCGACAGCCACCGGTCCCGCCAGATTGGCGGCACAGGGCTTGGGCTTGCGATTGTCAAACACATCATCAATCGCCACCGGGGCCGGCTTAAAATCAGGTCCGATCAGGGGGTGGGTAGCAAATTCTCTGTTGTTCTCCCGAAGAACCAGAACCGGTAAGGGGCTTCATCGCCCGTTGATGAAAGCACTTGCTGCGTAGATCATGGAGGCGAAGACGTGTCCGTCTTGTCGGTCCTTAAAGCGTCCTGCCAAAAACCTGAATCACGGGTTTTTGGCAGGACGCTTCAGGAGAAATATGGGTTAACGATCCAGGACAGCCGCTTTTCCGTCAAGCCGCAGAGGCCTCGGCCTGTGCCATGGCTTCGGCCGTGGCCTCAAGCGTCAGAAGGATCGAGGCATGGCGGTTCTTGTAGTCGCGCGCGGGGCGCAGAACCTCGAGTCCGTCAAAGGGCGCAGGCGGGGTTGGGCCGTCGGATTTCAGCATGTCATGCAGGGCATCGCGGGCCGCTTCAACCTGATCCCGGGTGGCACCAAGAATATTGGCCCCCACCACGCTGGCGGCGGCCTGACCCAGGGCACAGGCCTTAACATCCTGACCAAATTGCGAAATTTTCCCGTCAGTCAGCACGACATCCACCGTGACCGTAGACCCGCACAGCGGCGCGCGTTTCTTGACCGTCGCATCGGGAGACTCGAGCCGGTCCAGATGCGGAATATCCGACGCCAGCGCCAGAATCCGCGCAGAATAAAGTTTGATCAGATCGGTTTCACCGTTCATGGGGCAGGGGTCCTTTGGCGCGTTTCATTTTGGCGCTGTCTGTCCTAGATAGACCCGACGGTGGCGGTTGCAAAGGAAAACGATATGAAATTTGATGTGGATGCGTTGAAATTTGATGAACGCGGGTTGATCCCGGCGATTGCGCAGGACGCGGAGAACGGTGACGTTTTGATGATGGCCTGGATGAATGCCGAGGCGGTGCGCAGGACGCTGGACACCGGGAGGGTAACCTATTGGTCGCGGTCGCGGCAGGCGTTCTGGATCAAGGGGGACACCAGCGGGCATGTTCAGGAGCTTGTCGAGTTCCGGTTTGATTGCGACCGCGATTGCCTGTTGGTGCGGGTGAACCAGACGGGACCGGCCTGTCACACCAACCGCCGGAGTTGTTTTTATACGGCGGTGGAGGCGGGGCAGGAGGTGATCCTGATGGAGCCTGGAGCCTAAAGCGTTCTGCATTACGTTGACTCAGCATGATGTGGAAACGCCGCACAGCATATCAGCAGTGTGGGTGTTTCCAGCTATTGCTGTGATCCGACACTACCTGGAGACGCTTTAAGTAAACGCATCGATTCAAGGGGTTAACAGTAGGATGTTGATCTTCTCTGCCGGGGGTGACTTTTGCGCATTCGGGCGGCACCGGGACGGCACCGCCGCGCTGCGGCATTTGTTAAAGCGTTCGACCTTTAACCTGAGACAGGGAAAAGGGCGAAGGCAGCGCGACATTTATGTGTTTCGCGCGTCCTGCCAAAACCCGTGATTCAGGTTTTTGGCAGGACGCTTTAGTGTATTGTTAGGTTAAGTCACCGTCCGCTCGCCCCTTCCTTACGGGCGGGTCTCGCTTTGCAGTCCAACCATCGCGCGGATGTCGGCGGGTGTTGCACCATCCTCGCGATATGTCGCAATGGCGCGGGCATCGTCACGTTTGGCGAGCCGTTTGCCGGACTCGTCCCGAATCAGGGCATGGTGGTGATAGACCGGTGTTGGCAGGCCCAGCAGCGTTTGCAGGATGACGTGGATGCGGGTTGCCTCGAACAGATCCTGACCCCGCACCACATGGGTAATCCCCTGGGCCGCGTCGTCGAGCACCACGGAGAGGTGATAGGAGGTGCCCATGTCGCGCCGGGCGAGGACGATATCACCAATGGTTTCGATCGCCTCTTTCGCCGTGAATTCAATCAGGCCGGTTTCGCCATGCGGGCCTTGGCCGGTTTCAAGGAAGGAAAACACGGTGCCCCGCGCCGCCGCGAGGGTCATGTTGAGTCTGAGCGCCATATGCGCGGGGGGCGGGCCCGTGCGTGAGGTATTGGCGCGACAGGTGCCGGGATAGATCAACCCGTCAGGACCGGTGGCTGGGGTCGTTCCTTCCTGGGGGGCCGAGACCGCATCAAGAATATCCCGCCGCGAGCAGGAGCAGGCAAAGGCCAGCCCCGCACGCCACAGTTTGTCCAGCGTGCTGCGATAGACCGCCAGCCGTTCGGATTGACGCAGCACCGGGGTTGGCCATGAGAGGCCAAGCCAGGCGAGGTCGTCATAAATCTGTGCCTCCCACTGGGGGCGCGCACGGGATTGGTCGATGTCTTCGATCCTCAGCAGGAATGCACCGCTTTGTGCCACCGCCATGTCAGAGGCCAGCAAGGCGGAATAGGCGTGACCCAAATGCAGCGGGCCGGTAGGAGATGGAGCAAACCGTGTGCGAAACATAATTTTTTTCAACCCCATATAGGATAGAGTTCATGTTGGCACCGGGTTGATAAGGCCCGGTGTCAGTCCAGCGCCGTTTCGCCCAGCCACGCGGTCCAGTGCGCTTTGGCGCGGTCTGTATAGGCCTTGTAGCGTTCGGGGCGGCGTTTGCGCCCGCCCTTGATGCCTGTGACCGGGGGAAAGAGGCCGAAATTGACATTCATCGGCTGGAAGGTTTTGGCCTCGGCCCCGCCAGTGATGTGGGTGATCAGCGCGCCGGTGGCGGTTTCAGCGGGTGGGGCGGCGATGGTATGGCCCCGCATTTCGCTGGCCGCCATGCGCCCGGCCAGAAGCCCCATGGCCGCGGATTCCACGTAACCTTCGACCCCTGTGACCTGACCGGCAAACCGGATATGGGGTCGGGATTTCAGCCGCATCTGATCGTCCAGAAGGGTGGGCGAATTGAGGAACGTGTTGCGGTGAATTCCGCCAAGGCGGGCAAAGGAGGCGTTTTCCAAACTGGGGATCATGCGGAATACATCCGTTTGCGCCCCGTATTTCATTTTTGTCTGAAATCCCACAATGTTATAGAGCGTTCCTAATGCGTTGTCCCGGCGCAGCTGGACCACGGCCCAGGCCTTTTCTTCGGGGCGATGCGCATTGGTCAGCCCGACGGGTTTCATCGGCCCGTGGCGCAGGGTTTCGCGGCCCCGTTCGGCCATCACTTCGATCGGTAGGCACCCGTCGAAATACCGGGCGGTTTCGCCCTCGTGGAATTCGGTTTTATCCGCAGCCAGAAGCGCGTCGATGAAGGCCTCGTACTGGTCCTTGGTCATGGGACAGTTGAGATAGGCCTTGCGCTCTTCTTCGGTCTCGCCCTTGTCATAGCGCGACTGCATCCAGGCCACGTCCATATCAATGCTTTCGGCATAGACAATCGGGGCGATGGCGTCAAAAAACGCCAGCCGGTCGGTGCCGGTTTCCGCCGCAATCGCTTTACCCAGTTTGGCGCTGGTCAAAGGTCCGGTGGCGATGATCCAGTGGCCCGCATCGGGCAGGGCGGTGATTTCGCCATATTCGATTTCGACCCGCGGATGGGCCCGGAGGGTTTCGGTGACAGTGCGGGCAAAGGCGTCGCGGTCCACGGCCAAAGCCCCCCCCGCAGGCAGGCGATGTTTGTCCGCCGTGGCCATGATCAGCCCGCCCGCTTGGCGCATTTCCCAGTGCAGCAGGCCCACGGCATTCTGTTCGCTGTCATCCGAGCGGAAAGAGTTGGAACAGACCATTTCCGCCAGATCGCCGGTTTGGTGTGCAAAGGTGCCGACCGAGGGGCGCATTTCGTGAAGGGTCACGGGCACGCCCATGTTGGCGGCCTGCCAGGCGGCCTCGGACCCTGCAAGCCCGCCGCCAATGATGTGAAGTCGTTTATCCATGGGGGCGGATGTAGGGGGGATTCGTGGTCAGTGCAATGACAGCTTGTCCATGGGCAGGCCGGACGGCACGCGCAAAGGCGCACCCAGCCGCCCGGTGATCGAGCCGGGGTCGGTCAGCGCATGGAGAAAGGCGATGATCTCGGCCACCTGTTGATCGTTCAGCGGGGTGGGCGCGAGCGTGTTGGCGGCGGCGATTCTGGCGGTTTCGGCGGCGCTTGCGCCCGAGGCGGGGACGGTGCCTTCGGCGTTCAGCGACGGAAGCGACACCCCTCCGGCGTCGAACCGGGCCAGAGCGGCCAGCGGATCAAGGTGATGGCGCACGATCCCCTCAAGCGTGGCATAGGCCCCGGAATGGCCATAGGGTGCCGTGAGTGCAATGTTGCGCAAGGACGGGGTGCGGAAGGCGTACATGTCCGCGTCGTCATAGGTCACGCCCGCCCGCCCGTGATCGGTGCCATAACCGTCATGATGTTTGCCGGGGCCAAGTTGCGGCATGGCAATAGCGTGGAACCCGTGATCGGTCTGAAACGGGCCGGAGTGACAGGCGGAACAGCCCGCCTGGCCATAAAACAGTTCCATCCCGCGTTTCTGAGGCGGGGTGAGCGCCCCCTTGCGCCCTTTGAGAAACTGGTCAAAGGGGCTGTCGGTGGCCCGGAATTCATAGGCGATAAAGGCGGCGATGGCGGTGGCGATATCGGTGATATGGATCGGTTCATCCGCCCCGATGATCCGATCGAAACGCCGACGATAGGCGGGGATGTCTTCCACACGGCTGGCCAGGATCTGCCAGGCACCGTGAGGGCCGCGAATCTGTTCCGCCGCGACCGCATCGGCCACGGCGTTTTCACCGGGCTGTCCGGCCATCTCTTCGGGTGACAGGATGGGCAGCATGGCCTGCGCGGCAAGAGCGTTTGGGACGGGCCGCTCGAGGGCACGGCCTTCGGGCATCACGAAGCCGAACCGTTGCGATGGGTCGCGTGTGACCCGGCCGTCATGGAACATCGTGGTGAACTCAGTCGCGCCGGCATTGAAAAGAGCGGGCGCATTGCGCGGAATATGGGCCGGGGCAGGGGCGGCAGCCGTGCCATGGCGGGCCGTGCCCAACCCGGCACCGCCTTCCCCCACGGCCAGGGGCAGTGCATCCGCAGACCCCAGTGCCGAATGGTGACAGGTGGCACAGGCAATATTGCGATTGCCGGACAGGATCGGGTCAAAGAACAGATCGCGCCCCAGCATGACCGTGGAAAACGGAGTGCTCTGTAATGTCGGGAAATCCGAGTGGGTCACTGGTTCCGGTAAATCGGCAGCCAGAGAGAGAGTGGCCTGGAGAGACAATATGCCGACAGTGACCCACTTGTGCATGTCCATGATCTTTCGTCCATGCCTTGGTTGACTAAGCTTTTAACAAAATGAATTGGGGCAAAACAATGGCGAATGTGGAAAAAATAGGGCGCGATTTTGGAAACGATGCGCCTGAACCCTGAAAAACGTTATTTTTACAGTAAGTTAAGTGCCAAAGGCTTGAGCGGGATGATTGCGGCGGGTACATGATTTTTATCTAAAAATCGTTTTTCCGCGCCCGATCAGTCCTGCCAATCCGGTGCGCGCTTCTCGATGAAGGCCTGAATACCTTCTTCTGTGTCGCGCCACAGCATGTTTTCGACCATGATGGCACCGGTATGAGCATAGGCGGCGTCAACATCCAGTTCGATCTGATCGTAAAACGCGGATTTGCCGATCCTGACGGCAGCGGTGAGCTTTGACGCTACCGTTTCGGCCAGTTCAAGGGCCGCGTCTTCCAGTTGCTCGCCCGGCACCGCGCGGTTGATCAGGCCGATGCGTTCGGCCTGTTCCGTGTCGATAAATTTTCCGGTGGTCAGCATTTCAAATGCCTGTTTGCGCGGCACGTTGCGCGACAGGGCGACCATGGGGGTCGAGCAGAACAGGCCGATATTCACGCCATTGACCCCGAACCGTGTCCCCTGAGCCGCGATGGCCATGTCACAGGTCGCCACCAGTTGGCATCCCGCTGCCGTGGCTATGCCGTGGGGGGCTGCGATCACGGGCTGGGGCAGGGTGCGGATCTGTTTCATCACCGCTGCACAGCGTCCGAACAGGTCCGCGAAATAGGCGCTCCCGCCATCTTCCGCCTGTCGTCCTGCGGTCATTTGTTTGAGGTCATGCCCGGCACAGAAGGCCTTGCCCGCACCCGATATGACCACGGCGCGCACGGTGTCATCCGTGGCCAGCCCGCTCAGCGTTTCCCGCAGCGCCGCGAGCATTTCATCCGAAAGCGCGTTCAGCTTCTCGGGGGCATTCATCCGCAGGTGGGCGACGTGTCCCGTGTCGTGACGTTCGAGCAATGCCATCTTGTTCTCTCCTCCAATTAACGGCAACTTTAGTCAGAGACGCGCGGGGAGGAAAGACATGCCGTTACAAATGCAGGCCGACGAGGTGATGGCGTTTCTGGAGCGGGTATTTCCCCAGGTTGGCGAGGATTTCGCGGTGGATCGGTTACAGGACATGGAGGTTGATTTGCGCCTCAAGGTCGCCGACCGGCATTTGCGCCCCGGCGGAACGGTGAGCGGCCCGAGCATGTTCGCCCTGGCCGATTGTGCGGTTTACGTGATCGTTCTGGCGATGATCGGCCCCAGAGCCCTGGCCGTAACCACCGGGTGTTCGATGGATTTCATGCGCAGGCCCGATGGAACGCGCGACATGATTGCGCGGTGCCGGCTGCTCAAGCTGGGTAAGGTTCTGGCCGTGGGGGATGTTTTAATGTTTTCCGAAGGGTCCGACAAACCCGTGGCGCGGGCCAGCATGACCTATTCGCTGCCCCCGCGCTAAAGCGTTTCCGCATTACGTTGACTCGGCCTGATGTGGAAACGCATTAAAGGCCCGCGATGGGATTTGAGAGGGCCATAAAAGATGGTCCGTCTGTGGTAGCTGTTGGACAATTCACACGAGGAAATCACGGGTCAGGCGTGGGGTATAATGATACCTAATTTCTAACCCATTGTTTTAAAGATACTTATTGACGTTTGTTGCGCTTGACTGTGCAGACCCAAGCTTTATAACCCGCCCATCACGAATGGTGCGGGATCTCCCGTGCCGCAACATATCGAACAAACGGGTATCCGAAGATGAAAACCTTCACCGCAACTCCGGCGGATATCGACAAAAAATGGATCATCATCGACGCCGAAGGCGTGGTGCTGGGCCGTCTTGCGTCGATCGTCGCCATGCGTCTGCGTGGCAAGCATAAGGCCACGTTCACGCCCCATATGGACATGGGCGACAATGTTATCGTCATCAACGCCGACAAAATTCAAATGACCGGCAAGAAACGTGACGAAAAATTCTACTGGCACACCGGTCACCCCGGCGGGATCAAAAGCCGCACCAAGCAGCAAATCCTGGACGGCGCGCATCCTGAGCGTGTTGTGACCAAGGCCGTACAGCGTATGCTGCCCGGCAACCGTCTGTCGCGCAAAGTGATGACCAACCTGCGTGTTTACGCCGGTGCCGAGCATCCCCACGAGGCGCAAAACCCCGAAGTTCTGGACGTGAAGTCCATGAACAAGAAGAACACTCGGAGCTAATCAATGGCCGATCAAATCAACTCGCTTGAAGAGCTGAACGCCGTTGCCGGTGAAGAAGCTGTCGTAGTCGAAACCGCAACCCCGCGCGAACCCGTGCGTGACGAACTGGGCCGCTCTTATGCGACCGGCAAGCGGAAAGACGCCGTGGCCCGCGTTTGGATCAAACCCGGTTCGGGCAAGGTCACCGTGAATGGCCGCGAAATGAACAAATATTTCGCCCGTCCGGTGCTGCAGATGATCCTGGCGCAACCGTTTACGGTGGCCGGTGTCGAAGGTGAATTCGACGTCATGGCAACCGTCAAGGGCGGTGGTCTGTCGGGGCAGGCCGGTGCGGTCAAGCACGGCATTTCCAAAGCTCTGCAGCTTTATGATCCTTCGCTGCGCGGGGCGCTGAAGGCCGCGGGCTTCCTGACCCGCGACAGCCGTGTGGTCGAGCGGAAGAAATACGGTAAGGCGAAAGCCCGTAAGAGCTTCCAGTTCTCCAAGCGTTAAGCTTTGGGATTTGCGAATTTCGGGAAAGGGCCGTCCGGTTGGGCGGCCCTTTTTCTTTTGGTCACGGGCCGGGTCACACGGTATAGGTGGGGCTGGTCACAGGACGATCTGGAAGGGCCAGTCAAAGGGGACTTGCTGTGAAACTTTTTGGAACCAAACCGGCGCAGAATCCGGCGGAAACGCGCGAGGTCACGCTTGGCAGGCAAAAAGTGCGCGTGGGGCGTTTCACCTATGGGCATGAACGGATCAGTCTGAGGTCTTGGGGCGAAGGGGCAGAGTTGTCGATTGGTGCCTTTTGTTCCATCGCCGCCGGGGTCGAGATTTTCCTTGGCGGCAATCACCGGACCGATTGGATCACCACCTTTCCGTTTGGGCATGTGTATCAGGCGCAGCTTGGCGGCACCGACATTACCGGGCATCCGGCGACCCGCGGGGATGTGGTGATTGGCAACGATGTGTGGGTCGGGGCGGGTGCGACGATAATGTCCGGTGTTACGATTGGAGACGGGGCGGTGATTGGCGCGCGCGCCGTGGTGTCGCGGGATGTTGCTCCTTATGACATCGTGGTCGGCAACCCGGGCCATGTGGTGAAATCCCGGTTTGAACCAGAGATTGTCGCGGCATTGCGCGGGCTGGAATGGTGGACCCTGCCGGAATCGGTGATCGTGGAGATTGCGCCGCTGTTGTCAGACGCGCCCACATTGTCAGGAATCGCCGAGATCGCGGCGCGGGTGGGGCGGCAGGGGGATCAACGCTTTCGGTAATGGTTCAGCACGAACAGGCGGATTGCCGAAGCCAGACCGGTGTCCAGTTCACGTTCCGCATCAATTTCGGCTGCTAGCATATTGATAGGTTTGCCACTTTCCTGCGCCAATTCGCGGAAGGCGCGCCAGAATTCATCCTCAAGGGACACGCTGGTCCGGTGGCCCTTCAAGGTCAGCGAGCGTTTGACCGGGCGGCTCATGTATCGCGTTCTTTGCCGTCAAGATCGCGCCTGGCCTTTTCGGCCTGAGCCTGTTCCAGCTCTTTCTCGGCCCGTGTGCGACCGAATTTCGCGGCATTGGCATCGGCCCGGGTCTTTTTATCGGCCCGCGCCTTTTGTTTGCGAAACTGGTTGAGGTTGGTGACATTGCTCATGGAACTCACCCTAGACGCACCCGTCCCACAAGAGAAGATGTCAAAACAGGCTGCGCAAAAGCAGGGGCAGGTGTTTGCGTCCCTCAGCAGTCAGGCGATAGACAACCGAAAGCTCGCGCAGCGGTTCGGCGGGAATGTCCTCATCCACCACCATCAGCCCAACCTGCGACAGATGTGCCCAGAACCAATCATTGGGTGCCCCGCGCGCAGTGAGAAGCGCCACGTCGTCGCCCGGGTTTTTGAGCGCGGCGATCAGGGCGGATTTTTCGCCGTCTGACAGGGCGTTGGCCAGTTCCTGAAGCTTTGGTCTCCAGCTTCTGTCGTTCTGCGCGGCCTCGGACAGGCCGCACTGGGGGTCTTTGGGGGTATCGGTCATTTACGCTTTGGGTCCGACCATGTCTTCGGGGCGCACCACCGCGTCAAAGGTAGCTTCGTCCACAAAACCAAGCGCGATCGCCTCTTCTTTCAGCGTCGTGCCATTCTTGTGCGCCGTCTTGGCGACCTTTGTGGCATTGTCATAGCCGATGGTGGGTGCCAGCGCGGTGACCAGCATCAGCGATTCTTTCATCAGCTTGTCGATACGCGGTTCATTCGCCTTGATGCCGTTCAGCATACGTTCGGTAAAGCTGTCTGCGACGTCGCCCAGAAGCTGCATGGATTGCAACAGGTTATAGGACATCATCGGGTTATAGACGTTGAGTTCGAAATGCCCTTGCGAGCCGGCAAAGGTCATGGCGGCGTTGTTGCCCATGACCTGCGCGGCGACTTGGGTCATGGCTTCGGCCTGGGTCGGGTTCACCTTGCCCGGCATGATCGAAGAGCCGGGTTCGTTTTCCGGCAGGATCAGTTCGCCAAGACCCGAACGGGGGCCAGAGCCCAGGAAACGGATGTCATTGGCGATCTTGTACATCGCACCGGCAACCGTCGCGAGCGCGCCGGACATGAAGACCATGGCGTCATGCGCTGCGAGAGCTTCGAATTTATTCGGCGCGGTGACGAAGGGCAGGCCGGTGATTTCGGCCATGTTCGCGGCCACGGCTTCGCCCCAGCCGGGTTGGGTGTTCAGCCCGGTGCCCACAGCGGTGCCGCCCTGGGCCAGTTCGTAAATGCCGGGCAGGGCCGCTTCGACCCGCGCGATGCCTTGGCGGATCTGGTGGGCATAACCCGAGAATTCCTGCCCCAGGGTCAGCGGCGTGGCGTCCTGGGTATGGGTGCGACCGATCTTGATGATGTCCTTGAACTCTTCGGCCTTGGCCTCAAGCCCCTCGGCCAGCTTGGTCAGGCCGGGCAACAGTACGTCGCGCACGGTCATGGCGGCGGCAATGTGCATGGCGGTGGGGAAGGTGTCGTTGGACGACTGGCCCATGTTGCAGTGGTCATTGGGGTGGACCGGGTCCTTGGACCCGATCACGCCGCCGAGGATTTCAATGGCACGGTTGGCGATCACCTCGTTGGAGTTCATGTTGGACTGTGTGCCCGATCCGGTTTGCCACACGACCAGCGGAAAATTGTCGTCAAACTTGCCCTCGATCACCTCGCCTGCGGCTTCAATCACCGCATCGGCGATTTTCGCGTCCAGTTTGCCCGTGGCCTTGTTCCGCATCGCACAGGCCTTTTTGATCACCCCCAGCGCGCGCACGATGGCGACGGGTTGTTTTTCCCAACCGATGGGAAAGTTCATGATCGACCGCTGGGTCTGAGCGCCCCAATATTTGTCGGAAGGAACCTCAAGCGGGCCAAAGCTGTCGGTTTCGGTACGGGTCTGGGTCATCGCGGTGCTCCGTGAAAAACTGTTTGCCTGTGTTTAGCTTACCTGTGTTTAGACGATGGGGCGAAAATATCAATGCTGCATACCACGGGATACCATGCCGGGCGGCGTGCGAATTGTCACGGGACTGAAACAGGCCCTAGGAAAGCCCTATGGACGATCTATATTACAGATGGTGCGTTGCGCGGAAGGAAGCAAACCATGTATCGGGTGTATGAAATCATGTGCCGGTCAAACCTGACCCTGATTTTGCTGTCAGTCACGTTTGTGGCCCTGATGTCCGGAGCCTCGCGGTCGGACACGCGGACGGATGTGAGCCGTTTTGTGGGCACATTTGACGGATCGGCCGAGGTCCAGTTGATCAACGGAGGGCGCGAGGCGCGCGATATGAGCGTTGTCATCGCCCTTACCCGTAAAGGGTTCAACGTCACTTGGAGCTCGGTCACCCACAAGAGCGACGGGCGCAGAAAAACCAAAACCTATTCCATAGATTTCGTAAGCAGCAACCACCCCGGCGTCTTTGCTGCGGCGATGCAGGTGAACCTGTTCGGCCATGCCGCGCCCAATGATCCGCTGGATGGCGAACCTTTTGTCTGGGCCAGCCTGCATGAGGATACCTTGTCGGTTTATTCGCTGTTCGTGAACCCCGATGGAGGGTTTGAGATGCAGCAGTTCGATCGCACGTTACAGGACGGGGGACTAAAGCTTGACTTCCTTAGTATTCGTAACGGCGAGAAGATGAAAACCGTGTCAACCTTCCTGACACGCCGGTGAGCTATGGGGCGCGCCGCGCATCGCGCGGCGCCCGGCCCAACGGGAAGAGACACATCTCTGATGTGGCGCTGACGGGCGGGAGCGCCCTGGAGTTTGAACCCGATGTCCGGGTCACTGGGGTCTTTGAAGAGGCAAGCCCGCAGGGCAGGGCCGGGATGTCGCAAAAGCGTCACCGGGGGCAACCGGGGGGCACCGGGGTGTTTCAAAGCCGCCAAAACTGACCTGCCGTCCGCTGTGGGACCGTGGGACCGGCCTGCAACTGGCCCGCACAGGCCAGAGAGTGCTTATTTGCGAAAACTGTCGAGGCTGACCACTTCGGCATCCTGATTCTCGGGCGCGTCGCCATCCGACTCGTCCGAGCTTTCGTCCGGAATCAGATCATCTTCGTCCTCGTCTTCTTCGTGGGCTTCGAACCGCAGCCCAAATTCGACGGACGGGTCCACAAAGGTCTTGATCGCATCATAGGGAATATAAAGCGGTTCCGGTGCGTCCCCGAAATTCAATGTAATCCCGAACCCGGTATCACCGACATCAAGATTGTCGAACCAATGCTGCACCACCACCGTCATCTCGTTCGGATACCGTTCACGCAGCCAATCCGCCAGCTTGGAATCTGGATGTGTGGTGTCAAAGGTGATGAAGAAATGATGGGCCCCGGGCAGCCCGTGATCGGCCACATCCGTCAGCACCTCCTGGATCAACCCGCGCATCGCGCGATGCATGAGCCCGCCATAGTCGATCATGCGTGACATCCCGCCTGCTCCTTTTCGTCCGTGTCCGGTGCGTTGTCCGCTGTTATCCTTACCATAGGGGATTCGCCCCAAAACAAAAGGTGAGCCGGGCAAAAAAGTGCAGACACGATGCCGGTCGCGTTCAGGGCAGGATGTTGAGTCCCCCGAGAATCAGCCCGCCCCCTGCCATCAGGACAAGCGTGGTGAGCAACCCAACCCGGCCCGGCCCCATCAACAGTGCGGCCAGCGCCACGAGAAGGGTGGCGCGCAGATCGAGGCTGCTCCACATGGGCCAAAGCGGTGTCTGCCGCGCCATCCCGGTGAACAGCATATGCAGCGCAAACCACAGCGACAGGTTGGCGATCACCCCCACCACCGCCGCCGTGATCCCGCGCAGCGCACCGGTCAGCCGGGGTTGGGCCATCAGCCAGTCCACGTAAGGCGCGCCCAGAAAAATCCATAGAAAACAGGGCAGGAACGTGGTCCAAATCGCCATGAGACCGGCAAGAAGCCCAAGGGCGGGGCCGCCCGCGCCAAACCCGGCCAGATGGGCGACGAACTGGGTCACAAGGATCAGCGGACCAGGCGTCGTTTCGGCCAGCCCCAGCGCATCCATCATCTGTCCGGTGGTGATCCAGCCATGATCCACCACAACCGTTTGCGCCATCCAGGTCAGCACCGCATAGGCGCCGCCAAAGGTCAGAACGGCAAGTTGGGAAAAGTAAAGACCGATCTCAAACAGGAACTCCGCGTCAGTCGCGAAGGCAAGCACCAGGGGCGCGGCCCAGAGGCCGCCCCAGAGCGCGAGGCTGCGCAGGCTGTGCCCGCCTTTGGGGCGTGGGGGCGGGGTCGTCGTGTCCGCCGCCGAAGCTGTCAAAAACCCCACAAACGCAGCCCCAATAATGACCAGCGGAAAAGGCAGGTTAAAGAGGTAAAGCCCGGCAAACCCCGCCAGGGCCAGGGCAAGCGGAACCGGCCCGTTCAACGCCTTGCCTGCCAGTTTGCGCAGGGCCTGTACCACGATGCCTTGATCCCGAGAAAGGCCGATTGCACCAGCGGCACCTCGCCATATGCGCCATAGATCAACGCCAGCACCGCGATCACCATGACTCCGGGCAGTACGAACAGCCCGCCGGCAATCAGCCCGCCCAGAGTGCCCCGCAAACGCCAACCACAATAGGTGGCCAGCTGCATTGCCTCGGGACCCGGCAACATCATGCAAAAGGACAGGGCACCAAGAAACTGCTGTTCCTCAAGCCAGCCGCGCCGGTCAACCAGTTCGTCATGCATCAAGGCGATCTGGGCGGCAGGCCCGCCAAAGGACAACAGCCCGATCCGACCGAACACGCGAAACAGGTCGCCCAGTGGGGTTAAAGCGTTTGGTGAGGTCATGCGTCACTCCCCCAGAGGCCAACGTGGATTTCCTCTGTGCCATCCATCCCGTCCGCCCCATCCCGGCCCCAGGGGTCAAGCGCGTCATGGAACGCAAGTGCTGCCTGTAGCGGAGTGCAATCGCCGCCATGGAACCACGACAGACCATCGGGCCACGCCAACAGCCCCGCAGACC
>PDWJ01001403.1_pt1 | contig 29900 bp, 20 predicted proteins | sample 1430881 | NCBI WGS metagenome assembly PDWJ01 (sample SAMN01162460, study PRJNA174530) | Oral metagenome, whole genome shotgun sequencing project. | biome: Marine environment; feature: Marine mammal; material: Swab sample of the gingival sulcus; isolation source: swab sample of gingival sulcus...
TTGTGCCTTGTTTAAGATATTTGAAAAGTTTTTATCTATTGATTCGTTCAAATACCAATCCTCAACTTTTAAATAATCATCGTAATCAATCTGTTTTTTGTTGGGATTGTTTTCAACGAGCATTTTTGCAAAACCGTTTACCAGTCCCGGTTGATTTGCCGTAATTTCCGATATTTTTTCTTTTACCTTGGAGTCAAACAGTTGCCCGGTTTCATTTTCATGTTGCCCGATCAATTCAAAGACTTCATCATTTGTGAAATAGGGGACATTCAGATTGTCGGCAATATTAAATGGGCTTGCATTGTCACTGACAACCCCAACAATATTGGAAACTCCAACAAGAATCACACTTTTCAAACAATGACTTTCTCTGGAATGGTAGGCATTTCGGATGGAATGCAAAAAGTTACCGAAATATTCTTGATTAATACCCTCTACTTCATCAATGATTAGTACGCATTTTTTCTGTTTTTCGGTTTCTATCAGCTCAAAAAATTCGGGAATAGTATCAAATTCATAACTCTCACCAAAAAACTCATTTACATTTCTCTTGAACCTCTTGATAAAAGTTTCAATTTTTTCTGTTTTATAATTTTCAAAATTTATATGCGCAACTTTATAGCCTTGTTTGCTTAAGACTTTTGCGAGTTGGCGGAAATAGGTGCTTTTCCCCGTTTGTCGAGGCGCCCAAATGGTGAAATATCTATCATCATTCACCAATTTGATTCCTTTTTCTATCAAATCAGTTCTTTGAATAGTATAATGCTTCTTGGGAATATTCGGTCCGGATGTATTAAATTCTCTCATACAATTTTTTTACAAAAGTACATAAAGTCATTTTGATAGGAGTGAAAAAAAGGCTGTTAAAATTACGCTTCTAATTCATTATCCGTGAAATATTGCCACAAATATTTGTTTTTTTTTCATTTTTCTCGACTTACCTCTTCTTGGATGTGTGTAAAAATAAATAGCCCCATAGTTTTTTCTTTAAAATTAGTAACTCGACCATCTCTAGTAAATGTTTGCTTGAAAATTAACAAAAAGTAGTAAAATATTTTCGTACTTTATTTAGAAAAAATTTTCTATTCCCCATTATGTAATGGAATTGTAAAGAGGAAAATAGAGTAGTTTTATAAACTAAAATCCGTATTACCCGTGTTTTTCTTTACGAAATGGAGCACGGATGAAAAAAAATATTCTATTTAGAGTAGAGAAAATTTGAGCAAGATTCCCAGCTCTTCTACACAAATAATACCTAAATTCACGAAAACAGAACAATGACGATTAAGACATGGTCAAGATTTTGACTAAACTATATACGCAAAAAGCTGTTATCTTTTTTGGACGGAAGATTGGGAGAAGTTTGCAGTTTTTAACAAAGTTTTCTGAATCGGAGGGCTCATTAATGAAATCTATCTAAAAAATATAAATAAGAATAAATGGAAAAGATCAAACTCAGAATCATTGGCGTTCTAAACGGTCAATCGCGACGAAATACAAGCATGCTTTTATTGGGCGAAGAGGGAGGAAATCAACAACTGCCCCCGATCGTGATAGGAGAGTTTGAAGCTAATTCGATAGTTATGGAATTGGAGAATTTAGAATCCATACGACCATTAACACATGATTTGTTTAAGAACTTTATCACAATTTTCAATATAACCATTACTGAAGTTATTATCACGCACTATTCTGAGGGTACTTTTTACGCAAAGCTTATTTGTTCAGACGGTATTAGTATCGTTGAAGTTGATAGTCGGGTTTCGGATGCAGTGGCACTTGCACTGCGATTCAACTGTCCCATTTACACGAATAAAAAGCTTTTTTTGGAAGAGGAAATGATGACAGCCGAACAAGATGACGAAAATCAAGTTGAAAGTTTTGCCAAATACAGTCTTAGTGAGCTTGAAAATCAGATAAATGATGCTATTGAAGCAGAAGATTATGAACGCGCTTCCATCATTCAGACAGAGATTAACAAGCGATTAGGCAAAATTTAGAAATTTCTGTTATTAATTTCTGTAAATTGCGCACTTAAAAGATTTATTTCTCATCAAAAACCGATTTTATGATTAAGAAAATTATAATAATTCTGTTTGCCTTTTTTGTTGGGTTTGGGATAGTGTCACGTATTAAGGCTCAGGATGAAAGTGTTGATTCTGTTGTAGTAGGCAGTCAAGAAGCTGCCCAGACTGTTCATGTCGAAGATCATACCGTGCAAACATCTTCCGACACAAAATCAAACCTTCTATTAAAAGATGAATTAAATGCAACATTCAGTTTTGGTTCATTCTTACGAGGTTTATTCGGACTTATAGTTTTGATTGGTATTGCTTGGGTATTTTCGACAAACCGTAGTGCTGTAAATTGGAAATTGGTAATTATCGGTGTGCTAATGCAAATAAGTATTGCCGCCGGAATATTGTTTATTCCCTTTATTGCTGCAATTTTTGATGTTGTTGGGTCTTTTTTTGTTGCAATTTTGGGGTTTACAAAAGCCGGAACAGCCTTTCTTTTTGCCAGTTTTGACAGCGGTCTTATTGAGGGGGCATTAAACAATTTTATCGTTCAAATATTGCCAACCATTATATTTTTCTCGGCTTTAACCTCCTTGTTATTTTATTTAGGAATTATTCAGAAGATTGTTTATGGTATGGCGTGGATCTTTTCCAGATTTATGGGTTTGTCAGGCGCAGAAAGTCTTTCCGTAGCCGGAAATATTTTCTTGGGGCAAACGGAATCACCACTTATGATTAAGGCTTACCTTGAAAAGATGAACAAATCGGAGCTTATGCTTGTGATGTTAGGAGGAATGGCAACGCTTGCCGGAGGAGTACTTGCAGTGTATATTTCTTTTCTTGGCGGTAATGATCCTGTTCAGCAGGCATTGTTTGCAAAACATTTATTATCAGCATCGGTAATGGCAGCACCGGGAGCAATCGTTGTTTCCAAGGTCTTAGTTCCTCAAACAGAAAAAATAGACTCGAATATAGAAATTACGAAGGAAAAAATAGGAAATAATGTTCTTGATGCTATTTCGAACGGTACAACAGAAGGACTAAAACTTGCGGCAAATGTAGCGGCAATGCTGTTGGTTTTTATTGCTTTCATTGCCTTGTTCAATCATTTGGCGCATTTGTTGGGTGATGTTACGGGCTTGAACGAACATATTGCAGCCATTTCCGATGGAAAATATACAGAACTTTCTTTACAGTTTATCTTAGGCTATATTTTTGCTCCCATCATGTGGTTGATTGGTGTTCCTAGTGCTGATGTGACCATTCTCGGTAGACTCTTGGGTGAAAAACTTATTATGACTGAATTTATTGGTTATGTGAGTCTTTCTGATTTGAAAGCTTCCGGAGTTCTTCAACCAAAATCAATTATTATGGCAACGTATATGCTTGCTGGTTTTGCCAATTTTGCTTCCATTGGAATTCAAATAGGAGGAATCGGTTCTCTTGCTCCGGGAAAACGAATACAGCTTTCAAAATTGGGAATGAGTGCATTGTTAGGCGGAACTTTAACTTCATTGCTCTCAGCAACGATTATCGGTGCCATTTTAGCGTAAGTTTATAACTTTTCAAAATGTTTAAACGAACGAATTTGGTCTTTTTCTATTTTAGACTTTTACTTTATTTAGATTTTTTTGAATTATGAAACAATATTTGGATTTACTTCAACGTGTTGTGGATGAAGGTGTACGCAAGAGGGATCGCACCGGAACCGGAACGGTTAGTGTTTTCGGTCACCAAATGCGATTCGACTTGAATGAAGGTTTTCCGGTATTGACAACCAAGAAGTTGCATTTACGTTCCATCATCTATGAGTTGTTATGGTTTTTGAAAGGTGATACCAACGTGAAATATCTTCAGGATCATCAAGTAAGAATATGGAATGAGTGGGCAGATGAACATGGCGATTTAGGTCCTATTTATGGCTATCAGTGGCGAAAGTGGGAATCGAAGGATGGTCGGGTAATTGATCAGATAGCACAAGTGATTGACTCAATAAAGAAAAACCCAAACTCGCGCCGCCACATTGTTTCAGCTTGGAATGTGGCTTCCATAGATGATATGGCTTTACCTCCGTGCCATGTTATGTTTCAATTTTATGTAGCAAACGGAAGGCTGTCCTGTCAATTGTATCAGCGGAGTGCAGATATTTTTCTTGGAGTTCCTTTCAATATTGCGTCTTATGCACTGTTAACAATGATGATTGCGCAAGTTTGCGACTTGGAGTTGGGCGATTTTGTACATACACTTGGCGATGCACATATTTATAATAACCATTTGGAACAGGTGGAATTACAACTTACACGTACCCCTAAAAAACTTCCAAAAATGAAAATTAACCCACACGTTAAATCAATTGATGATTTTGTGTTTGATGATTTTGAACTTATTGATTACGAATCACATCCACATATTAAAGGAGAAATTTCAGTATAAAATGAAAAAAAACTTTTCAATAATTTGTGCATTGGCGAATGACAATGTCATTGGCAATGATAATAAGCTTCTGTGGCATATCTCCGAAGACCTAAAACGTTTTAAGAGATTAACTACCGGAAAAACAATTATTATGGGACGTAAGACTTTTGATTCCTTACCTTTCAAACCTCTTCCGAAGCGTCGGAATATTGTAATTACGCGTGATAAAAACTTTAGCCATGAAGGGTGCGAGGTTGTGCACTCTTTTGATCAAGCCATAGCTGCTGCCGATGCCGATAAAGAAAATTTTGTATGTGGGGGTGGTGAAATTTACGAGTATTTTATTTCTATTGCCAATAAAATGTATTTAACAAATGTAGAAGCTTCTTATGTGGGCGATACACGATTTCCGGATGTTGATTTTACGACTTGGAAGGTAGTTGAAAAAAAACGACATGAAGCTACAGAAACTTGCCCCGCATATTCTTTTGTTGACTACGAACTATTAATAAAATAATAGAAAAACAAAAAACACTTGATTATAAGCTGAAATTTCATTACATTTATTTTTTAATTTCAGCTTATGTTTAAAAAAATCGGGTATTACTTCAAAGAGTATTTTACATTTAATCGACGAGAGCGAAACGGGCTTATTGTGCTTGCGCTCATTCTTGTCAGTATTGTGCTCTTCAATATCTATGTTGACTATAAATATTCGCAACGCAAATACACACATCCTGAGATTGTTTACAAAATAGACAGCACGCTTTTGGCGAATAAAACGTTAAAACGAAATACGAAAAAGCCATATTCCGATATTGAATTTTTCACCTTCGACCCGAATACTTTAAGCATTGAACGCTGGAAAGAACTTGGCTTATCGGAGGCTCAAGCTCGCACGATTCTAAACTATCGAAACAAAGGAGGATATTTTAAAAATGCGGCAGATTTGAAAAAAATTTATGTCATTAATGACCTTTGGTTTTCAAAAGCAAAACCCTATATTTCAATACCACAAAAAAAACGAAAGTTGGCAACTAAGAAAAAAGTAATAAAACCTAAGCCGAAAGCATACATAAAAAAATCATCAAAACACGAATCGGTGCGTGCATCGCTTGTTGTTTATTTAAATTCGGCAGACACAACCGAACTCAAAAAATTAAAAGGCATCGGAAGTACTTTTGCAAAGCGAATTGTGAAGTATCGCGAATTGTTGGGAGGCTATTATTCAAAAAAACAATTACTGGAAGTCTATGGCATGGATAGTGTCCGATACCACAACATTAAAGATAATATATTGGTTTACAAGGATTCTATATCTAAAATTGAAATAAATACCGGAGAATTTAAACGTTTATTGGCTCATCCGTATTTATCGTACGAAGATGTGAAGTCCATTTTCAATTATCGCAGAAATCATGGTTTTATTCAGTCACTCGAACAATTAAAGGCTGCCGCAGTGCTTGCTGATTCAAGTCTCCGGAGAGTTAGTCCATATTTTGACTTTCGTTAGTTGTTTTGTCCGGGCTATAGTGGTAATCGATTTTTGTTTTCTCCGAAGTTGTTGTATCGCAATTGGCATCGCACGAAGCCTCATGTTCATCAGCATCTTCGTCTTCTTCATCCCATTCATACACTTTTTTTTGCGGACCGAATTTTCGAAAATATATGGCGGCAAACACTCCCGAAACAAACCCCATCAAATGCCCTTCCCATGATATATTTTTTTCGGGGAAAAGTTCAGGGAACACTCCCCAAACAAGACTACCATAGAGAAACACAACAACCAAAGAGTAAGCAAGGTAAGAAAGTTCCATTTTTAGCACTCCTGCCACAAAATGAAATGCAACTAAGGCATAAACAAGACCGCTAGCACCGATATGTGTAGCATCGCCTTGTGCAAATACCCACGTCAGCAAGCCCGAAGTTAAGTACAAGATTCCGAAAATAAAAAAAGCCTTATCACGATAGTAATAGAAGAGCCCGTAAGTCAGAAACCATAGCGGAATAATGTTTGAGTACAGATGATTCCAATCGCCGTGAAGTAGGGGAGACCATGCAATTCCCTGAAGTCCGCGAACAACTCTTGGTTGCAAACCGTAGGATGACAAATCTATGTTCATAAGAGTTTCCAACACTTTTACTCCCAAAACGATAAAAACTACAAATGAGGGATAGAAGGCATTATACAACAGTCGTTTTTTTTCAATATTCATTTTATGGTGACCATTAGAGGCTTTACAATTTTTCGTGAAGCTTTTGTTTGAATAAATATACAAATCAATTTTTATACCATCCGTATTATTAGCTAAGCTCCGACAGTCTAAAGTACAATTATGTCAGCATTTTATGATAAATTAAGAATTTTGTTAGGAATCACTTATTATCTTGTGCCAAAATAACTGTGGAAATCGGAGGGAAGAACAAGAACAACATATTATTTGATAATCAATAACTTAATTAATTATATAACTTTTTTATGATACGGAAACAATCATTATTTTCAGGAATAATCGCTTTTTTGTTGGTTTTTGTATTTGTTTCATGTACACATGCACAGATACAGAAAAAGGATAAATCAGATTTTGAAAAATTTTTTACTGCATTAAATATTATTAAATATGCCTATGTAGATAGTGTTCATGGAGATGAATTGGTTGAAGATGCCATTGTTTCAATGTTGCGCGATTTGGATCCGCATTCGACCTATTTTAGCAAAACAGACATTAAAGAAGCCAACGAACCGTTGGAAGGAAATTTTGAAGGCGTAGGGATTCAATTTCAACTTTATAAAGATACGATCCTTGTTGTGGCAGCTATTCCGGGCGGACCTTCCGATAAGGCAGGAATTTTGGCAGGAGACAAAATCGTTTCGATTGATGGAGAAAATGCTACCGGAAAGAAATTGACGACAAAATATGTTCGTGAACACTTACGCGGTAAAAAGGGAACAAAGGTGCGCGTAGGAATAAAAAGAGGTTCGCGAAAAAAGATATTGGACTTTAAAATTACCAGAGATAAAATTCCGCTCAACAGTGTGAATGCTTACTACATGATTGATGATAAAATTGGCTATGTGAAGTTGGATCGGTTCTCTAAAAAAAGTGCAGAGGAAATTAATGATGCAATTGATGCCTTGAAGAAACAAAATATGGAGCATCTCATTTTAGATTTAAGAAATAACAGTGGGGGAATGCTTGGAGCTGCCATTGATATTTCCGATATTTTTATTGACAGTGAAAAACTCCTTGTTTATACCGAAGGTTTGCGAGCACCACTGAAAGAGTTTAAGTCCGGGAAAAAAGGGGCTTTTGAAGAAGGAAAGTTAATTATTCTTATCAATGAAGGATCGGCTTCGGCATCTGAAATCGTTTCCGGTGCTGTTCAAGATTGGGATCGCGGTATTATCGTTGGACGACGTTCTTTCGGGAAGGGCTTGGTGCAGCGTCCGTTTTTGCTGCCGGATAGTTCCGTAATTCGTTTAACAACTTCTCGTTACCATACTCCTTCAGGACGATGCATTCAAAAACCGTATGACGAAGGAAGTGAGGAATACTATATGGATTTATACAAACGATTGAAAAATGGAGAGTTAAATGATGAAGCCGCAATTCATTTTCCGGATTCGTTGAAATATTTTACCAATAATAAACGTATTGTCTACGGTGGTGGAGGAATAATGCCTGACATATTTGTTCCTTGGGATTCCACAAAATATTCGGATTATTATACCGAGCTTATCCGAAAAGGCGTATTGAACGAATTTGTAACCGATTTACTTGATAAACAACGTAATGAGTTTACTCAAAAATACACAGAACTCAATTCATATATCGAAAACTATAATTTTGATGAGCAACAGATGAAAGCTTTCTTAAACTTTGCCGTTGAAAAAGGCGTTCCGACAGACGAAACAGGTTATGCCACATCTAAGGAACAAATAGCGCTCGTGCTTAAAGCTTTGCTTGCTCGAAATTTATTCAATATAAGTGCCTATTTTGATATTATTGGAACGGTTGATCCTGAAATAAATAAAGCTTTGGAGTTGATGTATGACGAAGATGCTTTTAAAATTTTGAATTAATTCTCACATCTGCATAAAAAAAGCTGCCATGAAAAGAAAAACACATTGGCAGCTTTTTTTGTGTGAAGACTTAGTCAAAAAATCTTGGGCTTTGATAGCTTTTTGGTTTTCCCGATTTTTTGAACCTGCCAATTAACATAATCTCATGAGAACCGCTATTGTATTTTCTTATGGAACCAATTCCAATATCATAAGCATAGCCCAAAAGAAAATAGTCAGTAATTTGTATTTGTGACATGAGAATGAGCGATTCATCGATGCGATAAGAAATTCCGGCATGAATTTTCTCTTTTATCGAAAGTGAAGAGAAAATACTTGTTTGGTAATCCTTTCCTGACAAAGATACCGAAGCCCCACTTGTCAGCGCAAGGTCTTTGTTGAGCGACGCCTTGTATTTTGCATATAAATAATTGTGCATCGGCACACGCAGCTCTTTATAATTCGTATAAACGTTTGTAATATGGTTTCCACTTACACCTATTTTAAAACGTTTGTAGGTATATTCAATTCCAAAATCCATATCAAAATAGCTTTTGTTGTAGTCAGATGCGTATTGATACGGATCACTGATATTGTCAATAATCAGACCTGTGGAGTTAAAAGATCTGTTAAATACTCCTGCACCCATACCAAAAGATATGTATGAGTTTTTATTGAACCAAGCATGATAGGAATATTTAAGTTTAATATCCAAATTTGATTCTGCACCAAGACGATCCGTGATTAAACTAAGACCCAGCCCCGAATTGTAACGATCGATATATGACGATACTGCAACAAATTGAGTCGAAGGTGCATCCGGCATAGATATCCATTGATGTCTACTGACTATATTCGCTTGAATATACTCGGATTGTCCGATAGTTGCCGGATTATAGAACGAGCGATTGAACTCCTCCATGCTAAGCAGAGAGTTTACCTGAGCATTTCCAACCAGAAATAAAGCTCCTGTCAAGAGGTGTAATAATATTAGTTTTTTCATAGTCCAAGCATCTTTCTGGCTTCTTTCAGTGAAATCTTTCGACCACCTTGATAAGCTGTTATGAAACAATCTTTTATTCCTTTATTATAAATTTTTCTTTTTAGTTCTTGAATTTCCTTTAAGGATGAACGGCTACCAATTTCGTATTTGCTGATACTTCCATTTGAGGTAACATATACGCTTGTATTTGGTATTTCTAGCAAATGTGCAAATTTTTCGTTCGGATTTAGTTTTCTGGAACTAACCAAAACTTGAACCCTGAAACTGATTGTGTTCGTTTCAAATTCATTATCGATATAGTCTTGATTGCCTGAAAAATTTTGTCCATCGCCATAATTTTGATAGCCCGAATGGTTTTGCACGTAGCTGTTTTCAATTATATACTTATTGTTCGATGTTTCGTTTGAGTAATAGTCCTCGGCAATCGAAACAATTTCAAAACTAGTACGTCTATTCATTTGGTGTTCACTTTCCGTTCTTGCATCCGGAATTAACAGTCTTCGCTCTCCATGTCCCTTGTGCAGCAATCGATCAGCATCCACACCTTTTGACTGCAAGTAATACACAACAGATTGCGCTCTTTCATTGGAAAGTTTGTCGTTGTATGTGTTACTACCTCTTGAATCAGTATGAGAGTTGATTTGGATAATCAAACCCGGTGTTTCCTTAATCATTGAAGCCAACTTGTCCAGTTCGATCATTGATTCAGGACGCAAACTTGCTTTGTCAAAATCATACAAGATATTGTTGATCACAATTTCCTTTTTTTCTTGAACTTCCGTTAATTCGAAATTCATGTCGTAGCCGTTTTCTTTGTTAAACACTACAATATCTGAATTTTGAGGAATATCGCATGATCGTGATTCCGAAAAGAAACCTGTTTTGCTAATTTTTACGGTATACGGCGCTCCTGCTTTCAAGTTTTTAAACTCATAATATCCGGAAGCATCAGTATAGCTTGTGTCGGTAAGTCCGTAGCTCGAACTGATGGTCAACATTTCTCCCGGCATTGCTTCCGAAGACAACCTGTTTGTAACGATACCATTCAGAGAAACCGAACGTTCAATTTTACTTAATTTATAATCATTTTTGAGTTCGGGATTGTACGAATATATCAAATCCGAATTATAAACGGCTAAGTCTTGATATTCTTTGATAAAGCCTTTTTTATCAAATTCGAGTTTATAATTTATGTAAGGAGAAACAAGAAATTCATAGCTTCCATCCTTTGAACTCATAACAGTGTCTGTTCCATAATCCTTTGATTTAATGATTACAGCAACATCAGAAATCCCGGTATTCGTGTTCATATCAACAATTTTCCCGTTCACTTTTATTGGAATTGGGAAACGATTGATCGTGTATATATCATCACTGTTTTGTTTGTTTTCCCTATTTGAAGCCATAAATCCTTGATTTAGGTTTTCTTTTAGCAACAATGTAAAATCATCGGCATTGGAATTTACGGGAGCTTTCAGCAATACGGCTTCACTAAAGTTGTTGTTCTTTTTGATCGAAACATAAAAATCAAGTCCACCATAGCCTTCGTTTCTGTCGGACGAAAAGAATAAAATAGAATCGCCATGAATGTACGGAAACAAATCGTCATACGAACTATTGATTTGCGGTCCTGCATTTTCCGGAAAACCCCACATCTTTTCGTCAAGCTTAGAAATTTTCCAAATATCCTTGCCTCCGTAACCATTCGGTAAATCAGCAACAAAATATAATGTTTTACCATCATTGCTTATTGACGGATGTCCATAGCTGTATGCCTTATCCATGAAAGGAACAGGCTCTGGTTCAGTCCAGTTTCCAAATAAATCTTGCGTTGATTGAAATATTTTGCACGACTTATTCCGTGAGTTACAACGCATAAAATATGCCGTACTATGAATATGATCGAAGGTAAAAGTTCCTTCATTGTATTTTTTATTCAGAGCTTCGGGACCGCGGTTTGCCGTGTTCCATTCTTTCTCATCCCAATCATAAATAGAATTGTAGAAATCAGAATATGCCTGATTTGTTCTTCGGTCTACTTTCGTATTTTTCTCGTCTTTTCTACTCGAAGTGAAAACCAATTCTTCGTTGAGCCATGCCGGAGCATACTCACTGTAAGGTGTATTTATGTTGCTCACAGGAATTACTTCTATGTAATCGTCTGATGATTTCCGCTTTTCATACAAGTTACAAAGATCAAGCTTGTGTTTTAAAACGGCATTTTGCCCATGAAGTGCTAAGCCTTCTTTATAAACATTCCGTGCATTTTCAAAATCCTTGTTTTTCAAATACGCATCTCCAAAATTGATGATGTCATTAAGATCCGTATGACTTGAAAAAACGATGTTTTTATACCAATCAATTGCTTCTTCATAATTATTCATTCGGTAATATGATTCCGCAATTTTCAGAAAGCAATGCTTTTTAACTTTCGATGTACCGGACTTTTCAGTTAATTTTTTGTACGTTTTAATGGCTTGGACATAGTTTCCATTGTCAAAGTATTCATCTGCCTTTTTCAACAGTCTTTCTTGTGCTAAGACATTAAAGCTTAACATTCCCAGTAATAATATGCTAATAATTTTTTTCATTGATCTATTTATTTCCAGGTGCAATAACAGTAACAGATCCCTTAATTGCCGAAATAGTGTTTCCCGCAATATCCGATAATCTCACATAATAATATGTTCCGGTGTTGACATATACTCCCTTGTATTTTCCATCCCAACCGGTTTTTCCACGATACAGCTCTTGTCCCCAACGATTGAATACAACAATATCAAAACCTTCGAGGAACTTATCATTAATACCATCACCATTTGGTGTAAAAGCATTAATAATCGGAACTTCATTTTCATTAACCAATACTTTCACTGTATCCGTAGCAACGCAATTGTTGATACTTGTAGCAATGGCAATATAATCAGTGCTTATGGTTGGATTTACGCTCAGTGAATTTCCTTCCTGCGAAATCGGACTTGTCCATGTCACATTTCCATCGCTTTCAGCGTAAAGCGTTATTTCATCTCCGGCATATATTTCTCGATCTTCACCCAAATCAATAAATGGAAGCGGATGAATATCAAGCTTTACCGTTCCTTGCATCTGCGTTTCGCAGGCTGTGTTGTCATCGTTGCCAATAAGTAAGTATTCACCTTCAAATGCTTGATTGTTAAAGTCCAGAGCTTCGCCCGTTCCGGCAATCGGATCTCCCAAAGGTGCATCATCAATATAGAGTTGATAACTCACACCTAACTGCGAATTGTCAATGCGGAATTTGGCATTATCGTCACCTTCACAATAAACTCCTTCGCCTGAGAATTGATAACTTTCAGGAGATGCCGATTCTTGAATAATCACACTTCCGTTCATTGTGCTCGTACAATTTGAGTTGGTATCTACTGCAACAACACTATAAGTACTTTCATTCGTAATGGACTCAAAAGTAATGCTTTCGCCATTTCCTTCCAGAATATTACCGTTGAAATAGCCATTTTCGTGGAGGTAGTACATAATTCCCACTTCGCTATCATCAAGTTTTATGCTCGCGCCTTCACTTCCCGAACAGAAATAACCGGAGCTTTCCATCGTGTAAGTGTTTGGATTTTTATTCACTTTAACAAGAATACTTGTTTGTACTGTATGTTCTCCATCACTTACCGTTGCAATAAACCTTGTATCTTCAGTAATGGTTGTGATTGCTGCAAATGTAGTTGCATTAAACCCCGGAGGATTAGAAGTCCACGAAATGGTATAATCATCAGTACCTCCCGATGGTAATGCATGCAACGAAACTTGATTGCCATAGCAAACTGTTTCAGGCAGAGCTACCGCTTTGATGCTTAATGTACCGGTATCCACATGTACTGTAGTTGTGTCCGCTACACTTACACAATTGTTTTCATCACCGGCAGTTAATGTAAATGAATAATTGTTGAATAGAGGAACACTTGTAACAGTATCATTTGTATTGTTGGTCAATAAGCTTTCAGGCTGCCAAATGAATGAATACACCCCCGTTCCACCTGACGCCGTTCCGATTAATTCAACACTATTTCCTAAACGAATTGATTGATCAGCTCCGGCATTAACCCTTGGACGTTCGTGAACCACGACATCTACCGAAAGGTTTTTACTTTCATTTCCATCAGAAACGGTTACAAAATAATTGGTCGACACTTCGGGTTTAACCACAGGATTATAGTCGGTGGATGTGAAGCCCGAAGGTTCGGAAGTCCACGAATAGGTATAAGCCCCCGAACCTCCCGATCCAAGCACGAATAAGCGAATTTCTTCACCTTCACAAATTTCTTCGTCCGTAGCCCAAGCCGATGCCGTAAGAGAACCTCCGCTTACGCTGATAAGTACAGTGTCAGGCTCACTGACACATCCGCTATGTTGGTCTATTGCACGAAAAATAAATTCAGTAGATGCGTTCAATATATTCGTTAACGGATCTTCTTCATTCGGATTTTGTACCAAATCATTAGGTGTCCATTCATAGTAATAATCGCCTGAACCGCTAAAAACAGCACCGTTTAATTGTGTAGTAGTTCCGGTGCCAATTGTTTGGTTTTCTCCGGCATAAGCCTCCGGAGCCGATAAAATGCTGATGGTAATGGTCGATTCCATAACTGTTTCACAATCAGCCCCTGCAATCATTGCCTTCACGGAGTAAAGACCTTCTTTATTGATGTTATTAAATGTTAGCGGACTACCTGTACCCATCACTACGTTTCCTGTACTTTGTCCGTTTCGTAGCAATTCGTAAAAGACTCCTTGTTCTGAACCATCCATTTGAATAGCAATCGCATCATTATTTTCACAAAAATAACCTTCACTACTCAAAGTCTGCTCCATTACTTGTGTGTGGACGTGAATATCAATAGAGTCAACAGCCGTATTTTCTCCATCAGACACGCTTATGTAATAGCGAGTACTCGTAACAGGGTATGCCGTAGGGTTAAACGCATTGTAAGCAAAGCCTTCAGGTTTTGAAGTCCAAGTGTAAGTATAGTTTCCTTCACCACCGGATGCCAGAGCTGTCATCTGAACGCCTTCTCCTTCACAGATCGTATCAACATTAGAGGAAATGCTTACATGTAAAAGATCCGCTGCTCCGGCTACGTTTACCAAGGCAGTATCGGCAAAACTTTCACACCCGCTTTGATTGTCAGTAACAACCAAATTAAATAAGCTGGAAGTGTAAAGAGGTACAGTCTGCGTAGTTATCGCATTCGGGCTGTTTACCAATTCCACCGGAGACCATTGAACAGAATAATCTTCTGAAAAAACAAATGCCGTTCCGTTTAAGTTTACTGATTCACCCATTTGGCAAACATATTGACCGCCTGCATAAGCAACAGGTCTTGGAACAACACTAATGTCTGCTATTCCTTCCATTTCACTCTCACAAGAGCCTTCATTTGATTGTGCAATAATAGTATAAACACCTGTTCCACTCAATTCTGAAATTGTAATGGGATTTCCTGTACCTTCATAACTCTGTTCGGTGTAAATACCGTTTTTGTATAATAAATAATTTACTCCCTGCTCCGAACCATCTAAGTTTACTTGAATATTTTCACTGCCATTGCAATAGGTTCCTCCGCCTGACACCGTAAAAACCTGAGGACTTTCATTCACGATAATCCGGATGGTATCGCTATCGCTTGTTAATCCATCAGATACCGTTACAATGTATTCCGTATTCTCATTTGGTGACACCATAGGGTTTACAAGGTCGGAGGCAAAGCCCGGAGGTATAGATTTCCAGTCGAAATCATATAAACCGGTTCCTCCGCTGGCGAGTCCAAATAGCTGTATTTCTTCGTTTGAACAAATCACTTGCTGGGAAGCACTGGCTTCAACATTTAATTCACCTCCACCGACATAGACAACCACAGAGTCGGGATCACTCGTACAAGTTGATTGTTGATCAGTCACTCGAAGAATGAAAAGTTGTGACGAATACAACGGAATGGTTGTGGGTGCCGCTATGGTAGGGTCGTCCACCAACGATTCGGGTTGCCAATTGTAAGAAAACGAATTACCACTTCCCGAAGCAGAGCCTATCAAAGTGGTTGTAGCTCCCTGAACGACTACCTTGTCCGAACCGGCAAAGGCAACAGGTTTTGCCAAAGTCTCAATATTTGCTTCTCCAAGCATCCAACTTTCACATCCGCTTTCATAATCTTTAGCAAGAACCGTGTAATTTCCTGTTTGATTATAAATACCTAAAAATAGCTGATTCCCATTTCCGTCTATTGTAAGACCTGTACTTTCATTATTTTTAAATATTTCGTAATAACAGTCGGATGAAGAACCTGAAAGTAAAAGCGGAATTCCTTCATTTCCTTCGCAAAAACTACCACCTCCACTAAGTTCAAATTGTTGAGGCTTGTCTTCTTCCTCAACGTATGCAACGCCATTCATTAAATTGTCGCACAAGCTTATATCATTTACCGCCAATAAGGTGTATTCTCCCGGAAGTTCAATGTTTGTAAACACAATTGCATCACCTGTTCCCGATAAACTCGTCGTTGTAGGAGAACCATTTCGCATCAAGACGTAGCTGATGCCCGGTTCACTATTGTCTAGCATTATTTGCAAATCATCAACACCTTCACAAATATATCCGCCACCACTAACATTAAAAATGGTTGGTAGGGGGTTAGAGCTTATGTCGACAGTTCCATTCATCAACGAAGTACAACCAATTTCTGAAATCGCATCTATCGTATAAACACCTTCTGTAACAATATTTGAAAAAACCAATGAATCGCCTGTTCCTTCAAGATTATTTCCTGTGGGGTATCCGTTAATTAAAAGTCGGTACTCTGTATCAAGCTCTGAGCTACTCAGGATAATATTACTTCCCGAATTACCTTCACACAAAATACCGTCTCCACTAACATCATAAACCTCAGGCACCGGCACATGGGAGATGACCACTTCATTATTCATAATAATCTTACATCCAGTTTCAGGGTCGTGAGCCTCAACTGTGTACGTACCTTCATCATATTGCAAGCCAAAGCTCAGAACTTCACCGGTTCCGGACTTGACAATGCCCGTACTTTCTCCGTCTTTTATTAAAATGTATATCTTGTCTTCTTCCGAATCATTCAAGGTAATTTCCGCACCTTCAGAATCTTCACATATAACACCACCGCCCAAAACATGAAAAACTTGTGGATTTGGATAAACAACAAGTGTTGCTATTTCTGAAAATTTTTGACAATTCTCGTTTCCGACTAAGCAACGATATTCATACTCATCAATGCCAAAAATGGTATGTATGGATAGTTCGGAAGTATTAACACCATCATAAAATGAGTTATCCGGCAGATCATACCATCCCGTACCTCTATTTTCCTGCCATTGGTAACTATTTGTGTAATCAGCAGTAATCGAAAAAGAAGCCGTCTCATTTTTACATACTGACTGACTGACGGGGTTGTCAATGATCAAAGGAGACTCCCAGACAGTCAATGTTGCAGGGTTTGAAAGTTCAAAAAGCCCGTTTTCGTCTTCTATTCGACAACGGTATTTATACCCATTCAAACCAACGATAGCATCAGCAATCGTAAGTTTGGGAGTGTCTTCACCCGAAGCATAGGGTGATGTACTATTTATCGTAAACCAACCGGTACCGTCATGCTCTTGCCATTGATAAACGGTCGTGTTGGTCGCTACAATTTCAAAAGAAATTGTATTGCCGGAACATGTTGCAACATCGGCAGGTTGCATGATTACGGCAGGTTGTGCAAACGTTAAAACTGATTGTAGCACAAAAAGCACTACTATCAGTGCGTTCTTTGTTTTTTTTATGATGTCCATTTCTTATGATGATGTAAGTGATTACAACAATCCCGGAGGAATTATTGCAATAAATCTTTTGTTACATTTAGCTTTTAAGTCACTTGCTAAGTTATAAACAGAAAACGTTGTTCGATTAAACTTTTCCACACTAATTGCTAACACTTTCTTGTTAATTATTCTGTAAGAATTGTAGTTTATTTTGTGTGATTAAATTCGTTCAATACTTTTTCGATCTCCAAAATAGCATTATTCACTCGTTCTTCTCCTTCGCCACTAACAATTGCATAGGGAAGTTTAAATGCTTTCAAGTTCTTCACGTAAATATCAAACAATTCTTTACGACAATGAGGGTGCTCCCTAAGAGGGTCTGCCTCCCACGGAATATCAATATTTGTAAGTAAATGAAGATTATACTTGTGGGTGTGCATCTTTTCGATAATCCAAGGATCGCACTTGCCAAAAACATACTCACTCCAAATTTTATTGACCAACAAATCCGTATCGCAGATAATTAATTCATTTGCATTCACTTCAGCTTCTATTTCTTTCGATAGTTGCCCCTTTGCAATGCGAAGGATATCGTTGTATTCATATTCCCTGTCTAATTTGTTTAAATATTCTCTGGAATATTCTTCAACGTAAGGGCTCTTGAAGTGAGCAGCCAAAGTTTTTGCCAATGTACTTTTTCCGGTCGATTCAGGACCGGTGATAGCAATTCGTAGCATAAGCCTAGCTGTTTTGTAAACGTTTCTTCCATTCAAGGTAGCCCAATATTGCCAAGATTAAGAATACGGCGAATTGAAAACCCGAAAATGCTAAACCTTTGTAGATGTATAAAGGAATAGAAATAAAATCACCAATAATCCAATAAATCCAGTTTTCTACTTTTTTTATCGCCATCAAATACATACCTATAATAAATATCGAGGTAGTTAAGGCATCCCATTGGGGTACGTCACTATCCGTATAAGTATTCAGAATGAAATAAAAAATTACATAGAAGACTACAAAGGCAATAATTCCAATAATATTTTCTTTTTTGGAACTCTTAGTTATTGGTCTGGTTTCTGCGACATCAAGTTTTTTATGAGTCCACATATACCAACCGTACACACTCATTCCAAAATAGAAAATGTTAATTCCCATATCTGCATAGAGCTTTGCGAAAAAGCACAAATAGATGTATATAAGCACAGAAACAATTCCTGTGGGATATACAAGAATGTTTTCCTTTCGAGCAAATACAACACTGAGAATTCCAAAAACAACAGCTACAATCTCTAAAAGGCTTGTACCCAATAGATTTGTGTAGAATTGTTCAAGAAAACTTTCCATTATACAGTTTTATCTAAATCGGCATTAATAATTTTTAAAACAAAAACTGAATGTGGCAATTCAAAACTTTTTTCAATTTCATTTGTGATGGCATTCATTACCTCGCGATACTCACCAAAAACCTGAGTACTCATGCCATTTGTGTACACTCTTAGCTCTTTATATTCGTTCAGTCTGTCGATAAATCCTTTTATTGGTACAATATACTCTTGATTTAAAGGATAATAGCTAATGTCTATTGAAGTTTTCATAGTTTTATGTTTAAATAATTTTTTACAAAATTAAAATTTTATCCATGATTGCGACATCTTTTTTATAAAATAAATTTATTTTTAGACGCCTCACTTAAAAAATTTTTAATCGTGTCGTAATTCCGCTTTCGATGTTAAATTTTTTGTCAATGGTATAAAATGATTTCTTCGAATGCTTGGGACGAAAAACAACGCGGTAAGTTCCGGGAAGGAGTCGTATCGATTCCTGTTTCACCTCCCGATTCAGGTCGTATATCCATTCCAATTCCCCTTTATTTACAACATAAATAGACCCAACACCATACACTTCTTTATTCAAATACAAAAATCCGGGTTCGGGTATTTCAATGCTTGTTGTATGGTTTTGTTTAATTTCTATTCCCTTTTTTTTGAAACGAGGGAGTGTGAGTAATTCAATGTCGTATTTACCGGTAAGCAAGCGCTGTTTTTGTCCGGCATCCAAAACAATAAGGGTTTCCATTTCATTGGCTTTTCTGACAATACAATCAAGTTTGTCAAACGATTTTAATGCCGGAGGAGCTTTGAACAACAAATCCCCTTGCGGACAAGATATTGGAATAATATTATGTATTCCCAATTTAATTTTCACATTATCGCGTCGAACTTGCGGCACTGTATTCACTACAATGTCGTAAGTCAGTGCCGGATTAATCATCAAGGTGTCCGGAGTTCCCAGATGATTCATTGTATGAATATAATTGTGCTTTAAAACGCCATTTTCATGGTTGTAAAAGCTGATATTCACGTTTGTTTCATTCGGTTCTCCGTTTTCGTCCAATAAGTTTACCTGTGTCGATGTCGGGTTTAAGGCTTGCTTGATAACTATTTCCAAAGCTCGTGAAAAATCTTCCTCTCGCGAAGCGTCAAAATAATACCCGGCACAATCAAACGTCTCACTCAGGTTTCTTCCGATTCCGATAATAAATGGCTTTAGAACTATTCCCGTTTTTTGTAATTCCAAACTTGCTTCACAAATATCTCCATCGCATTCTTCAATTCCATCAGTAATCAGTACGATAATGTTGTTTGAATTTTTATCTTTCGGAAAATCATTGATGCACTGCGAAAGCGAATAAGCAATAGGGGTACTTCCTCGCGGTCGGATGCGGTCTAAGGTAGCCTTAATTTTGCCGATGTTGTCTTTGGCAAAGGGAACTTCCAACTTAGAATCATTACAATGTTTTGGCGGATAATATTCCTGATGACCATAAACCCTCAAAGCCATTTCAATATTATCTCTTTTGCTCAGTGTATCTACAACATTGTACAAAACAGCTCTGGCTTTATGAATTTTTCGTTGCGATTGCCACATGCCTTTCATGCTTCTTGAACCGTCAAAGACAAAAAGAATTCTTGTTTTTTTTGTGTTTTTTTTACGCTGAGCTTGTGCAGGAGCAAAGATAATAAGGCAAAGTAAAAGCATTAGTATTCTTACATGTAGCTTCATCGTGTGTTAATATTTATAATGTTTATAGAATCATACGCAAAGGAACAAGAAATATTTTAGCTTCGCAAGCTTCGTATTTGCTTCTTTCGATTCACAGATTGTAAATTTCGATTGCTGAATCTTTTTTTGCAGAAAAGCTTGGGCTTTCGCGAAAGATTGTTAAATGGTCTGTAAATATTAAGTAATTTTGCTTTTAGTTCATCAAAGATGAAAAATATTGAATTTTAGATAATGACCATGACAAAAAAAATTCCATTATTGATTGTATGCTTATTTATTGTCCTTGCTGTGTTAGCCCAAGGCAGCGAAAAGAAAAACAACTATGGCAATAAATGGGTAGATTCGGTATATAATGCGATGACAGAAAAACAGCGCATTGCCCAATTGTTAATGATTCGTGCGCATTCAAATAAAAATAAATCCTATCACGAAGGGGTTGCAAAGTTGATAAAAGACTATCAAGTTGGAGGTTTATGTTTCTTTCAAGGAGGACCGGGGAGGCAAGTCAATTTAACCAATTATTATCAATCCTTGGCAAAAGTACCGATGCTTATCGCTATGGATGCAGAGTGGGGACCGGGAATGCGTTTGGATTCTACCTATTCTTTTCCTCGACAAATGACTCTTGGAGCGATTCAAGATGATACCTTGATTTATGAAATGGGAGAGGAAATAGCACATCAGTTGAACAGATTGGGGGTGCATATCAATTTTGCGCCCGTTGTAGATATTAATGTAAACCCCAAGAATCCCGTAATCAATACACGATCGTTTGGCGAAAATAAAAAAGCAGTTGCAAAACATGCACTTGCATATATGAATGCGCTTCAAGACAATAATATTATCGCTGTTGCGAAACATTTCCCCGGACATGGCGACACCGATACTGATTCACATTTGGCATTACCTGTTGTAGACCACAGCTTTCAACGTATTGATTCCATTGAATTGTATCCTTTTCGGAAATTAATTTCATCCGATTTACACGGAGTGATGAGTGCTCACTTGTATATTCCTTCCTTAGACTCAACACCCAACACTGCCGGAACAATATCCGAGAAAGTGATTGACGGCTTACTCCGAAATAAGCTTGGCTTCAAGGGCTTGATATTTACGGATGCTTTGGAAATGAAAGGTGTAACGAAATATAATCCTTCCGGAAAATTGGAACTAAAGGCTTTTAAAGCCGGAAATGATATTCTTTTGCTCCCTAAGGATGTTAAACAGGCAATAGAAACAATTTTTAAGGCATTACAAAGCGGAGAAATTTCACAAGCTGATTTAGAAACGAGAGTAAAGCGTGTACTGCATTACAAGTATCTTTTGGGACTTGATGATTACGAAGCCGTAGAAGCGAAGCATATTTACAATGATTTAAACTCGGAGCGCAATGAGGTTATAACTCGGAGCTTGGCAGAACATGCGATAACTTTGGTACAGAATAAGAATCACTTACTTCCTCTCAAAAGGATCGACACACTTAAAATTGCGAGTCTCGCGCTGGGTGCTGATGCAATGACCGATTTTCAAAAACAACTGACTTTTTATGCAGGTGCGAAGTATTTTCAGGCATCGGCATTAAGTCCGAAAAAAAGAAAAGAGTTGCTCAAAAAACTTGAAAAATTCAATCTTGTAATCGTTTCCATTCACAATACAAATTCCTTACCTCAGAAAAAATTCGGATTGAACGCTGCTGATTTGAAACTGTTGAATTTGCTGATAGAACAAAACAAAGTTGTATTGAATGTGTTTGCAAATCCCTATTCACTGGCACATATCGAAAAGGCGAAAAAGGCAGACGCGATCGTTGTTGCCTATCAGGAGGGATCAATTTTCGAAACTGTTGCTGCTCAAGCTATTTTTGGAGGTGTGGCATACAGCGGTAAATTGCCTGTGAGTGCAGGCAAAGCATTTCCTTCGGGAAAGGGCATCGAAACAGAAGTGTGCCGACTAGCCTATGTTACTCCTGAGAATTTAGATATTAACAAAGAGCCTTTAGCCAAAATAGACAGTATTATTCGAGATGCAATGAAGAAAAAGGCATTTCCTGGTTGTCAAATTCTTGCAGCAAAAGACGGGAAGGTTTTTTTGAATAAATCGTATGGATATCACACCTATGACAAAAAGATAAAAGTCAAAAATACAGACATTTATGACATTGCTTCCATCACCAAAATTGCAGCTACAACACCAATAATTATGCAACTCTATGATAAAGGTTTTTTGCATATCGACAAACGTCTTTCGGATTATTTTCCGGCTTTAGCCATGACAAATAAAAAGAATTTGATCATTCGTGATATATTGTCGCATCAAGCAAAATTGAAATCATGGATTCCCTACTACCTGAATACTTTGGATGGCGAGGATTATGTTGACGGAATATATTCAAAAACGATTAGTGAAACCCATCCCGTAAGGGTTGCTGAGGGCTTGTACATTCGGAAGGACTATGACTTTATTATCCGCGATGAAATTTACAACTCAGAATTGCGAGACTCAAAAGCATATAAATATTCCGATCTTGGTTTCATCCTTATGTATTTTGCCTTAGAATCTATGCTAAATGTGCCTTATGATCAGTATGTGGATAAATGTTTTTATCAGCCATTGGGCATGCAATCAACGAGTTATCTTCCTCTGAAAAAATTCTCAAAATCAATGATCATTCCTACCGAAAAAGATATGGTGTTTCGCAAGCAATTATTACATGGTGATGTTCACGATCAGGCTTCGGCATTGTTGGGAGGTGTTTGCGGGCATGCAGGCTTATTCTCAAATGCAAATGATTTGGCAAAGATGATGCAAATGTACTTGTCGGAAGGAAAATATGGTGGCGACACCTTGTTTAGTGCTGATGTTGTTAATGAATTTACCTTGCGTCAGTTTCCGGTGAATGAAAACCGAAGAGGTTTGGGCTTTGATAAAGCATGGGTGGAAGACTACAAACGCAGTCCTGTCTGTGAAAGTGCCGGAATGGCTAGTTTCGGACATTTGGGGTTTACAGGAACATTGGCGTGGGCAGATCCTGATAATGGGTTGATTTTCATTTTTTTATCAAATCGTATTCACCCAAGTATGGATAATCGAAAACTGATAGAACTGAACATCCGTCCTAAAATTCATGAACTTCTCTATCAGGCAGTTGAAAATCATAACTTAACCGGAGAAAGAGAAAGTCTTATTGCGGTGAAATAATTTTTTGCAAATTTATAAATACAAATAACGATATATGGCAAAATATGGTAAATGGATAGGCGGTGGTCTTGGCTGGGCACTTGGCGGTCCTATCGGAGGAATTTTAGGCTTTGTGTTTGGCAGCATGTTCGATGGAATCAATAGTGGAAAGTATGCCTATGAAAATAGGGGAGACCGTTCTTATGATGACGAGTTTTCATCGTCAAGAACCCAACGCGGAGATTTTGGCGTTAGCCTACTAATTCTTTCTGCGGCAATTATGAAAGCAGATGGCAGAGTAACAAAGTCTGAACTTGAATTTGTCAAACAGTTTTTCCTAAAGCAGTTTGGTGCTGAACAAACAAAACAACAAATGCTTGTACTGAAAGAGCTTCTGCGTCAAGATTTTGCTTTGGAAGACGTTAGTCGACAGATAGGACGCTACATGGACTATGGTTCAAAACTTCAGTTGATTCACTACTTGTTCGGAATTTCAACAGCCGATAATAATATCCATGAACGAGAGGTGGATGTCATTGATTTCATTTCCCGAAATATGGGAGTCGAAAACAGTGATTTTAATTCTATCAAAGCGATGTTTTTGAAAGAAACAGAAGATCTATACGCTATTTTGGAAATTGATCAGAATGCTACCGATGATGAAGTGAAAAAGGCTTATAAAAAGATGGCTGTGAAGTATCATCCCGACAAGGTAGAACATCTGGGTGAAGATGTTAGAAATGCGGCAGAAGAAAAATTTCAAACGCTAAATGCTGCGTATGATAAGATTAAAAAGCAGCGGGGAATTGTGTAAATCGTGAAAAAATACCCAATCGAAGAAGTGCGAGAAAATGCACAGAAAACATTGAAAACCAATAAAAAGTTGGTGAATAGGATGAAGAAGTTGAAACCCGGTTTGGTGGATGCACTTGTTCATCCTCTTCACGAAGAGGTCTTTGAAAAAATCGATTGTCTTGAATGTGCAAATTGCTGTTCCACAATTAGTCCGATTATTACAGATAGAGACATTGAAAGGTTGTCGAAATATTTGCGAATGAAGCAAGGAACTTTCGTAGAAGAATATCTGAAAATTGATGAAGATCAAGACTATGTATTCAAACAAACTCCGTGTCCGTTTTTAGGTGCAGACAATTATTGTTCTGTTTATGATAAACGTCCAAAGGCTTGTGCCGAATATCCTCACACCGATAGAAGAAAGTTTCAACAAATACTACAACTCAGCGTTAAGAACACCAAGGTTTGTCCTGCCGTGCAAGATATTTTCACCAAACTCAGAACCATGAGCTTTTAAAAAACATCCAAATTTAATCGAAGTCCGAAATAGAATTTGGGCGCATTTAGTTCGGCTTGCAAAAAATCCGTAAAATAATACCGGGCATACACAGCCATGTAATTGTTGTTGTAAGAAAGCTCCAAACCCTGAACCAAACGAATACCATCATCATATTTTGCGATTGATGTTTTTTCGATTGTCGTATTATATCCTGATGTGTCTTCGTACTTGCTTTTCAGTTGTTGAAACAGCTTATACTTGTTCAAAAACTGTAGTTCGATATATTTACCTGCAATTGCTCCCCGTTTGTTAAAATTAAAGCGAAGAAATAGTCCTGTGTTGAGGTTGTAGTTTTTTAGATTTACACCAACTAAACCTGAATGATACTGAACCGGAAATATCGAGTCTGAACCGGGAGTGTAATTTACGCTATTTAGCGAAAACCCTACTCGTAGTCCTGTTGACAGGTATTCATTAATTTTCACTTTATACAATCCTCCCAACTCGGTTTCCAGATAAAAAGCATTGTTTTTCGTTCCGATATTGGCTTTGCTGACATTTAACCCCAAACTTAAATACAGTGCCGAATAGTGCATTCTATTTTTACCAAAAAGTACTTTTTTCTTACTTTGCGGAATCGTATCCGAGAGAATAACCCTTTGCGCTTTGCCATAATTTATTCCGCTAAATAGCAGAAAAGTAATGATTACAAATAGTTTTGTTGCCTTCATTAGTGCGTAATTTTTTGTGTGTAAGCATTGTAAAACACTTGAACATGAAACTTTGAATCCAGTTCTTTAATCGGAATTTTGTAGGATAAAGCGTCTGCCATATCCACTAAATACCACGAAGCCAAGTGTCCTTCTTCATCAGCAATATGGTAATAGAGGTAATTATTTATTGAATCCTTATTTTGTATTTCAATATAGATATAATCCTGATCTTTTTTGTAGGTGAAGCTTGCCGATTTTTCTTCTTTTTTCATATTCATAAAATACGAAGCTTGCGGAATACCATATCCGTGTACATAGTCGTAATAGGGATAGAGATGTGCCGATTTTTCGATGGCTTCGAAAACTTCCATATTTGACAGTTCGGGGTACATTTGCCACACACAAGCAGCAAAACCCGACACCAAAGGAGCTGAAAAGGAAGTGCCAAAGGCTGTGGTCGCTCCATTTTTTCCTGCAACAACTGTTTGTCCCGGTGCTGAAACATTTGGTTTTCGTCTGCCGTCCGATGTCGGTCCGTAAGAACTGAACGAAGAGTGTATTCCTCCGTCTGTAGTAACAGCCCCGACAGAGAGAACACTGTCAGCATCGGCAGGTGTTCCAAGCGTTTTCCACGAACTGCTTCCTTCATTTCCTAAAGAATTGACAACCAACATTCCTTTTCTTGCAGCTAAGTTTGCTGCTCTACTCACAAGACTTGTTTTTCCGTCCATGTCTTCCGGAAAATACCGTTCTTTTGTGTAACCCAGTGACGAATTGATGATTTGTACACCATTCTTATCCGCCCATTCAATCGCTTCGAGCCAAAGCTCTTCTTCAAAAAACGGTTCTTTTCTCACCTCTGTTCTGGCTAAAAAGAAATTTGCCTTGGGGGCTAAACCAATGTATTGATTCTTATATTTTCCGGCAATGTTTGAAAGAACATAGGTGCCGTGTCGATTGTAGGCATAAACAAACTCATTTCTTTTGACAAAATCATAAGTTCCTAAAATTTGATTCTCGCCCTCAAATAAATGCGCCAATTGCTTGCTGCTGTTGGTTAATGGAAAACCTCCATCAATGATTAGAATACGAATCTTATTGCCAAATATTTCTTTTTCATGAAACAAATGCGCTTGCATACTTTCTAGTTGTTGACGGGCAAGTTTTTCGTAAAAACTGTTTGTTTCCGAACTGTTCATTTCCAAATAAGATGGGGCTTTTGCTTCATAAGCATTTATCCTGAAAGGAATTACCTCTTTCACAAAAGCATACTTGCTTATTTCGTCTATTTGCTCCAAATCGGCATCAATGGCTATGGCATTCAACCATCGACTTTGTCCGTAGTACTTGTTTGCAGCGTCTACTATTTGCGAATAATAATCTTGATTGAGCGGAAAATCCGTTGAATCAATAATTGGTATTTTGTGAAGTATCCTCCGTTGGAGTGTGTGCGGATCAAAATATTTCTCAGGTTCTATTTGTGTGTTTTTACTCTTTAAGAGCACCCAATATTTGTTTTGTCCCACCAGCTGAGTGCTCGTGAGAAAAATAAACAATAAAAAAACGTATCTAACAATCATTGTATGAATCTAAACATTAATGATAAAATCTCCAGTTTACTCCAAAAGTAATTTCCATCGGTCGAGTCGGATATCCGGGAACGTGTACAAAATGGTTGCCCATTAAGCCCTCGTTGATGTGCGAAATTTTGAGCGTAAGAATCGCCTTTTGAATTTTCGCATTTATAAAAGCATCAAACCACACGTAATTTCCCACAAGGTAAGTATCCTGACTATAAAAAGCCCGCAATGCAGGCATGTAGGCATTGCCTTTGTATGCACTGTTATATCGAACTTCGATACCTCCAATAAAATTCATCGCTCCTTTGAAAAAGTCATCTTTGTAGTAGAAACTCGACATGGCAAGAATATCAGGAATTGCAACAACAGACTTATCCGAAACCATCTGGTAAGCTCCGTAAATATCAAAAAACAACTTCCAAAAATCAAAACGCGTTCCCAATTCTGTTGAAATCACCGCAAAAGCTCCCGACTGTACCGGAGTTACATTTTCATTAAGATACACAAAATCACTCAATTGATAAAAATTAAATCCGGCATACAACAATTTCGAATGGTATTTAGCATGCACGGCAAGTGATTTCTGCTTGTTAAAATTATTGTTCCAACGAAAATAGTTCGACGAATACAAATGATACATAAATGGCGCTTCAACTAACGAAAAGCTTAAATTTCCTTCAAAACGTTTTTTGTCCAAACTATCACGATTAAAGTGTTTGATAATCGATCCCGTGATTTTTGTATCCAAGTTGTTATATCCGCCCTGTGTGTAATCCAATTCTCCACCAAGCACCCAACCTCGAAACAGGTGTTTCGACATTTTGGCGTGCAGCAAAAATTGAGTGAAAGCTGTGGTTGTATCTTCATATTTGACTTTTACATTCTCCATAGACAAGCCATAATAAAAACCCAAGCTCCCAAGCCCGGCATGAATGTCCGAATTTGCCCAATATACAGTGTTGAGCAATCGAGATGAGCGAATAGAGTCGAAAGTGTTGACAGAGTCCAGGTAAATGTTGTCGTACAAGATGTGATTGAAAGCATCTTCGGAATATTGAAAAATATTTCGGTGATATTCAAAGCTATGCCCCAGCTTACCCAAATTTAGTTTGCGCTTGTTAAGGGTGTATTTTGTAGAGTCTACCGTGTCATAAACTTTTGAGTAAGGGCTTAGTTCCCACGAATGGTTTAAGTGAAACTTTGCGTCTCTCAGTTCATTTTTGGCATCTGATAAATTCGTAATATACGACAGATAGGAGGGGAGGAGGGGATTGTTTAAGAACCCTTGAAAATCGCTAATGCCTCCATTTTCCTGAATTTTTAATCGACTTGCCGAATAGTGCACATTGGCTTTATATCTTTTTTCTTTCGAAACATAGTCGGCATAAACATAGCCGCTCATGTTGTTGGTGAAAAAATGCGCCAAACGTTCAAAAGTATTCTCACTTGACGGAAAGTAGGTGAAGTCAAATTCCAAACCAAGGTTTAATCCTTCATAAACACGTTGGGCAAGATTTCCTTTCAGAATCTTTCCTCGCGATGGTGCTTGATAGTAGGTAAGCATTGAAAAAGGCTGCAAAGCCTGCATATATCGAACCTCACGCGGCGTGTAGATGTACTCATCAAAGGATGTCATGCCAAAGTTGTAGGCAGTGCTCGGATCGAAGGAAAACAACTGATTGTAATGCGCATGTCCGTTATGCCCTTGGTTTGCAAAAAACATTCGATTTCGTGTCAACGGGTCATAATTATGGTTGTAAACATGAGCAGTATCTAAAACGAATTTTGAAGAATCACCAATGCACGTATAGGTGTCAAAATAATAGCGAACAATTGTTGAATCAACTCCAACCCGGGTTTTGGTTTTATTAAAGGTAGGTCTGAAGCCGACATGATCCTTTTTTTGAGCTTGAACAAAAGCCCCCAAAATCAAGAATAGGAATATGATTAGTAGTTGTTTTTTCACGTCAAAACTTTTTACAAAAGTATAAAAGAGTCCAATTAAAAAACTATTTTTCAGATTTAGATTTCAAAAATATCAAAAAAGCATAGTCATCACAAGCAAGTTCCCCTTGTCACATCGAAAAACTCGCTACGCTCGCTTAATCCCTGACACAGCGAACCGAAGATCCGTAACTCTTATTGCTGCGGAAGCGGATCACTTTTGAATTGGGGTAATTCAGGAGGCATAGCTTGCATAATGCCCCGCATTGCCAAAAAAGGGGCAATGCTACTTTTTGTTTTTCTTTTTTCTTAGCACAAGTTTAAAAGACCACGTCGGTAAAAAGTTTCGTCTCCAATCCTTATTGCTAATACGATATGAGTGGTAATGTACGAGAATGATGTGAGGACAGATGGGGCGTCATACAAAACGCCCTCTACTTTGCACTATAAAAAGTGCATTTTCACGAAAAAACACATTATTTTGTAGTGCGTTTTTAGTACTTTTGCACAGTAAAATCAACAAAACAATATCATGCATACTATTTATCAGAAATACAATGCATTGTTAGCGCATACCACAACAGATTTTAAACGCTATTTGTATGATACTATTTTGTGGGATAGTCGTATGTTTGGGATCGTTGGGGCGAGGGGTGTTGGCAAAACCACAATGATTTTGCAATATATTAAAGAGCAATTAGATACCAAAACCGCCTTATATGTTTCGGCAGATGATTTGTACTTTGCCCAACATACTCTTTTTGATATGGCAGAAACTTTTTATATCAATGCAGGCAAGCATCTTTTTATTGATG
>PDWJ01001481.1_pt1 | contig 29890 bp, 38 predicted proteins | sample 1430881 | NCBI WGS metagenome assembly PDWJ01 (sample SAMN01162460, study PRJNA174530) | Oral metagenome, whole genome shotgun sequencing project. | biome: Marine environment; feature: Marine mammal; material: Swab sample of the gingival sulcus; isolation source: swab sample of gingival sulcus...
ATCCACCAGTATATGCATGGGAAAGGGCAGCCTGCGTCAAAAAGCTTTTGGTCTCGGGGATACTGTGTAAGTACAGTGGGTTTGGATGAAGAAACCATATCAAGTAAAACAACACATAAGGGCAGGATTTAAACAACCCTGCCCTTATGTGTTGTTTCTCTAAAGGGTTAGAACACCCTCGCCGTGTTGCAGATTTAAAGCCTCCGAACTGCTGTTCAGCATCACACCCGAAAATCGTCAGGCCCAGGCCCTGTGATCGGCCGTGTCACCGGGCCTGCCATTGGTGTTGGCAATCACATTTGATGGCGATGTATGGACGATTTTTCTCAAAATAAATGTCGGAGGTTTTCAAATTAGTCATTCCACCATAGAACAAAGCTATCGATTTGCGTATTTAAAGGAATTTTGGTTTCGTTTACTTTTTTCTTTTCATTGTTCCACCAGTTTTGTTTCAATTTATTTTTTGAAATACTGAAATTCGCATTTAATTCGTCCACAATCAAAACAATATGATCTCTTGTTGATTCGATTTTATTAATTTTATAAGCAGCTTTTATATTTTTATAAGTGGAATTTTTATGAATACCTTTTCCTGTTTTAAAGAAGGGGCTGTCTACTAAAACTCTATTAATTTTTTGGTCTATATACCCCGTTTCTTTTGGTGTCAGAGTAAAAAGTAATTGATTGTCATGATTATATATTTCGTAATCGTCATACACGTTTTCAAAAAACTCTCCATGTCCTGTTCTCTTTTTAATTTGAGTGTTTGGTAAGGTCTGCAACACCTCTGCAATGGTGTTATGATTATTAAAAACACCAATGCTGTTTGCTGTAATTGTATTTTTCATGTATTTCCCGGCCAGGGAAGCGCCACCACCACAATAGGACATTATCGCAAAACGTTCTTCAAGGTTTTTTGTAAAGACTTCGACTCCCAGATTGTCGTGAGATGGAGCGATATACATTAATATTTCGTTATTCTTTTCTTTGGAAAGATTTACCCGGATGGTATCATTTTTAATACTTCCCACACCAGAAAAAATACAATTTTCTTTATTTTTCACTATGGATGCGGAGAAAACAACTTTATAGTTTTTTCCTTCTCGTTTTATGGAGAGCGTCTGTGTGTAGCCTCCATTCTCCTCATTAAAAGTTTCGTACTTACCTTCGTAATCGAAATTACCCTGTTTTTTTAATTTATAATAGTCTGTGAGTTCGCCTGTATTGGGTTTTAAACCATGCCCCAAAAGTGTTAATGTATTTTCACCTACAAGAAAATGTACAGGTTTGCTGTCTTCCTGAATGGTTAATATACTTTCTTTTACAGTATATTTTCCTTTGTGTACAAAACGCCCGTCTTCTTCATCTAAATAAATGACTTTATAAACAAATGTATTGTCTGAATTTAAAGCAAGATTGACTTGAATACCGCTACAATCGGCACAAGGATAAGTGCCTTTATATACACCTTCATAATTTGAGGCATCTTGATCAGAGCAATCATTGATGACTGAATCTTTGTTTTTGATAGTATTACAGGCGTTGAATATCAATACCACGGCCAATAAACAAAGTAGTTTTTTCATATTTGCTTCCTCCAGTTTTATGGCTGCTCCCTATTTCATGTAGGTAAATCGAACGCCAGTTTTCCCGCAATGAAATAAATCATAGTGAGTGGGGCAAGTCAACCAACTGGCTGACCACATGAAACAGCGATTAGCCAATAAAAAACCCCCAAGAGACCGTCTTGGAGGCTTATAAGGAGTGGTAACCCTTAGATTTTTTTGGCGCGCCCGGCAGGATTCGAACCTGCGACCTACGGATTCGTAGTCCGGCACTCTATCCAGCTGAGCTACGGGCGCGAAAAGATGAAGAGCTACTTAAGCCAAACTGCGGAACATGTCAACCCCATCCTTTCATAAAAATGTGAAAGCGATGGTTGTCGTTTTAACAGGCAGATTCTGACACCCTCCAACCTTTACAGCACCGGGATCAAAGGGTTCTTTAAATATCTGTTGATCGACGCACCGAAAACGGTTATCAGCTCGGACATGGACACCCCGCAAAAAAATCACCAAGAATTCATGGACCGGGCCCTGGACCAGGCCCGGCTGGCCGCCTCCATGAATGAAGTGCCGGTTGGTGCGGTGCTGGTCAATGGCGCCAACGAGTTGATCGCATCTGATCACAATCGCACCATCACCCGGTGCGACCCGTCGGCCCATGCGGAAATGAACGTGCTTCGCACCGCCGCCCTTCGATTGAAAAATTATCGTTTGATGGGCACCACGCTTTATGTTACAATTGAACCTTGTGCCATGTGCATGGGCGCAATCGTACATGCGCGGGTCAAGGCCGTTGTTTTCGGCGCCGCCGATGCTAAATGGGGAGCTGCGGGAAGCCTCTATCAACTCGGCCGGGACCCGAGACTCAATCACCAGGTGGAAATCATTCCTGGTGTGCGTGAGAAACAATGCCGGTACGAAATTCAGCGATTCTTTCGTGATCGGCGAAAAGCGAATTGATCCGGTATGACAAACCTCCAAGCCTGGTAGGATATCGACCACAATCCACCGTTATCCGATTCGTATCCGATCGATTTTTCATTAACCCAAGGAGCACCAAGTGGCAAATATCGCAATCATCGGAACCCAGTGGGGGGATGAAGGCAAAGGAAAAATCGTTGACCTACTGTCGGCAGACGTCGATATTGTCGTGCGTTTCCAGGGTGGCAACAACGCCGGGCACACCATGGTTGTGGATGGCGAAGAAATCATCAGCCATCTGATTCCTTCCGGCATCCTGCAGCAAAAAAAATGTGCCATCGGAAACGGTGTGGTCGTCGATCCGAAAGTTTTGATCGGCGAAATCGATTATCTCAGCACCAAGGGTATCGCCACCGGTCCGGACAAACTCATGATCAGTGAACGGGCCCACGTCATTATGCCCTATCACAAACTGGTGGATCACGGCCGCGAAAAGATGAAGGGTGACAACAAAATCGGCACGACCGGCCGGGGAATCGGCCCCAGTTACGAGGACAAAGCCACACGTAGAGGGATCCGTTTTGCCGACCTGATTGATCCTGAGGTATTTCAGGAGCGATTGAAGGCCATTGTGCCGGAAAAAAATTTCTACCTGGAAAAATTTCTTGGCACCGACACCGTGGACATGGATGCCATCCGAAACGAATATACCACCTACGCCGACCGCCTGCGGCCCTATGTCACCAACGTTTCCGTAGCATTGGAAAATGCCGGGCGCTCCGGACAGCAGATTCTCTTCGAAGGCGCTCAGGGCACCCATCTGGATATCGACCATGGCACCTACCCGTTCGTAACATCGTCCAATACCGCATCGGGCAACGCGTGCTGCGGCAGCGGCGTCGGCCCCAAGGATGTCAATGGTGTCATCGGCATCGTCAAGGCCTATACCACCCGTGTGGGCGCCGGGCCCTTCCCCTCGGAACTGTTCGACGATGTTGGTGACCGAATTCAACGCATTGGTGCAGAATTCGGTGCCACCACCGGCCGACGGCGGCGTTGCGGTTGGCTGGACACGGTAATCCTTAACAACGCCGTAAGATTGAACGGGCTCACGGGGCTGGCAATTACCAAGCTCGATGTTCTCGGAGAACTGGATGAAATCAAGATCTGTACGGCATATAAGTTGGATGGTCGGCAAATTAATCACATACCGGCCAACCTGGGGCACCTCTCCGCCTGCAAGCCGGTTTATGAAACACTCCCCGGCTGGAAGCAGGACATCCGCGATGTTAGATCCTATGATGATTTTCCCCAAAATGCCAGGCAATACCTGGAACGGATTCGTGAGCTGACCGGCGTTCCCATTCAGATCGTTTCGGTCGGACCGGAAAGGGATGAAACCATCGTTTTGAACAATCCCTTCACTTGATGAAAAATGCTACAGAAACACCATTCCATCTATTGACTTTTTAAAGGCCTTGGCATACAAGGACCATCCATCGGGACATGGCTCAGTCTGGTAGAGCACAGCGTTCGGGACGCTGGGGTCGCAGGTTCAAATCCTGCTGTCCCGACCATTAAAAATCAAGGGGTTAGCGAGAATTCGCCGGCCCCTTTTTTTGTGTTTTTTGGATATGTATGGCCAATCCTGGGAGGTGTGACACTGCTGCCCGGTGCATGGCCGGATTGGTGTGCTGGTATACGCGGACGGTTGTGTCCGGGCGGGAGTGCCCCAGCATTTCGGAGGTCGATTTCAGGTCACCGCCTCCCTGTAGTATGGCTGAGGCGAACGCATGGCGGAGGTCGTAGGGCCGCAGGCGCCTGGTGATCCCAGCTTTTTTTTTTGCGGTGGCAAATGCCGTCTTGATGGATTTGACGGCATGCCCCCTGTACCGCACGATGGGTGCCGCATCGGGTTGCCCGGCATCGATGTCGTCATGATACCAACGGAGCAGGACAGAATAAAAATCCGGATGAATAGGGACCAGGCGCCATGGACGCCCGTTTTTTTTTGCGGATACTATTAACATGGAGCTGTTTTCACAGTCCAAAGACTCCCAAGTCAAGGCGTAGAGTTCCATTCCTGGTCGGAGGCCCGTATAATAGCTTAGAGCGAGTGCACGGACCAGGTGCGGAGGGGATTCCGCCAGCATGGCGTTGACCTCTTCCCGGGTTGGCGGCTTGATGATCTCGTCGTCTCGGGTTGGCATTTCGAACCCGGCCGCCGGGTATTGTGACAGGTATCCGCGTTTGACTGACCAATTCAAAACGGCCCGAACGTCGGATAGTTCTCTGTGGATGGTGGTCTTTTTGACGTCCGCTTGCAATCGGGCTTGGACGTACCTGTCCAGCCGGGCCGGCGTGATGCTGACCGCCCGGATGCCCTCTCCCAGGGTGGGGATGATCACCGAGTCCATTTTGCTCATGATGTTGAGCATCGAAACCGGCGATATCTTGCCTGCCTTGGCGGTGGTGTAGGCGTTGACCAGCTCAGTAAATGTGGGGGATTGCTGTTTGGGGGTGCGACGCACCCAAGGCCTCAGCCCCAAGGCATCATTGTATTCGCGGGCATTCTTTTCGGCGTCAAGGCCGCGGCCGAAATATTTATCTTTGAGTTGGCCGGTCTCTTTGTTGCGAATCCGGACGAACCAGCGGCCGTCCTTCTTTTGGTGGACGCTCATTGTTAGTTTTTGACGAATTCAAAAGAAATCAGTGACCACCGGTCCTCGCTTATTTGTTCAACTTCACCAACGAAATTGTTTCGGATAAGCGCACCGAACGAATTTTGTGCATCAACATAGGACACAATCCGATACCGCTGACTCCCAAGGTATGTGACATGGTCCTGCCTGCCACTCCATACACTTGGGAATTCTACCGTTTTGGGTGCCTTCAGACGCTTTTTTACGAAATCCTCCATCATGAGATAAGCCATGGTGGGGTCTTCGCGTTCACGCCAATCCATTCTTTGGGGTCTGGCTTCAACCGGCTTTGTTTTTTTCGCAACCTTGACGGGGTTTGCTCTCTCTTGCGGCTTTTTTTCTTCCACAGGGTGTGTCAATATCTGCATCGACACCATCCCGGTAAAAAAGGATAGCGCGCATAGCGCCGCGATGGTCACGAGGCCGAACCGAAGCGGGCGCCTCTTTTGTTTTATAGGCTGGATCGTTCTCCCTCCGACAGGAAACTTGCAATACGGGCAAAGGTCCGCTTTGTCGCTTATCATCTTGCCGCAATCTTCACACTTTATCGCTGCCATTGCCCCCCCCCTATTTCGTTTCACATCTTGCAGCATAGCAGGCGGCCGCCGAACGGATCATGCGTCCAACCTGGTGGACGATTTCGGCGCGAACATCCTTGTTAATGCCGCTTCATTGCTCATCCGCTGCGCAAATCCGATGCGACGGCACCCCATAACTGAACAGCGAAAAGCCTGCCGGCGGCCGGTTTCAATTGATCCAATAATCGCCGCCCTGATGCCGTCAATCTCTGGGATACACCACCGAAGCCATTCTATATTTTTCAGAAAGACTTCGTCTCTGGTTAGGGAGTTCGGATAGTCGCCGATATATTTAACCCTGACGATTACGCCTTTTCTGGTGATCAGGGTCTCACAATACCCAAACGTAAACTCTTTTCCTCTGCCTTCCGGTGTGTTTCCCTTTACCCACAACCTTAAACTTTGGCATCATCCATGACCTTTATTGAATCACAAATATATCACATTCCCTCGGCATTGTTTGCGGGATCTACGGCCCGGCCGAATTGCCTGGCGGGCCTGGCCCCGGATTCCCCGCCAGGGGTCACCCCGCATGCTTTCTGCGGTTACCTGTTTTCGGTATTTTACCGGGTTGGTCGAATTTGCGCCGCTCGACAAACGGCGATAATGCCTGATACCCGGAGATCATCCCCTCAAGGTATCCCATTACTTTGTCCAGTGCCGACGGATCAATGTTTTCCAGGCGCAACAGACGTTCGTTAATGGCTTTGGCCAAGGCTTTATTCCTAAACCGCTTAATGATTTTTGTATGTTCTATTTCCACCACTTGGTAGGTTTGCACTTTTGCGGATGCTGCATCAACAACGCCCACAACCTCATCATAATTCGCCTCTAGTTTTTCGACGATGCGGCGTCTTATAGGCTCTGTACTGCCTCTTCTGCTGTTTATCATGTTGCTCGCCTGCCCATATGACACACCAATAAACTCGGCAAACTCTTTAATTCGCCCCAGGCCTTTTCCTTTAAATTCATTATAATAATAATGATTTATAAAGCGACAGAATTTTTTTTGACGTTCATCCATTTTCCCACTTTCAACAAACTCTGTGTCAGCTTCCGCACTAAAACCAATGTCGCCATCTAAGCCAACCAATAGGTGAGGGTTGAGCAAATCATGATATTCCACATTTAACCAATCTGCCAGCTTAATGCGTTTTTTCTCGCTCCAACCTAACCGACCCCGCAAAAAACCATTAAAACCCTGAGCGTCTTCCTTGATCGCCTTAGCAACATCAGCCTGTTTAAGGCCCCTTGCCTTTAAAATTGCTTTGACGTTTTTTCTTATTATTTCAGGTGGTGTCATTTTTTCAAAATCATATCATAGTTGATAATTCGCTATCAACTGGCAAAAAATACCTATTTTATGCTTGACATAGGGGTTTTTCCCCTATACTGGATGGGTATAATATAACTATTTTTATAGAGGTGAACATGTCTCTTAGACGCGGAACGCTTGTTAAACTGTCTCAAAAATCAAGAATCGAAACAAATCAACTTTGCGCCTACGCTGCAACCCGTTTGCGCCCCAGCCGCAAACGGGCATTGCACCTGGAAGCAACCACGGGAATCCCCGCGGCTCTATGGTTATTAGGCTCCAGCAAGCAAATAAAACGGGCGATTGTAGAGTCTGTGGAGGCGGCATAGTGAAGAGTTTATAATTATTGGGAGAAAGTAAATATGAACCAGATAAAACAACTCAAAATCAGGCCCTATGAGGTGGCCCAATTAACATGATTGATCTGTCTGGTCAGATCGAAAGTGTTGAATATCGCGACTTGAACAGGTTTCACAGAGTTGTGTCTGGAGATACACCGGGTTTAGATTTTGACTCACCAGAAAAAAAGATGATTTTTTACAACGACAACGACCAAAAAGCTGCAGCTTGGTTAAAAACACTTGTGGCGGACGAATTGATACCGAAAGGCGCAGTTGATGACAGAAACATCGAAGATCTTTCACCGTCGGAAATCGTCGGATTTGTCCAATGTCACTTTTTCGCAGGCATTGGCGGATGGTCTTACGCACTTCGATTGGCTGGTTGGCCCGAGGACAGACCTGTCTGGACAGGCTCTTGTCCTTGCCAGCCATTCAGTTGTGCCGGAAAGGGTAGCGGATTTGCAGACGAGCGTCACCTTTGGCCCGCTTTTCGGTGGCTTATCGCCCAGTGCCGGCCTGCAACGATATTTGGAGAACAAGTTGCGTCAAAGGATGGACGTCAATGGCCCTCCGGAGTACGTGCTGACCTGGAGGCAATGGGATATGCCGTCGGGGCTGCCGATTTGTGCGCTGCGAGCGTCAGCGCGCCACACATTCGCCAAAGATTATTTTGGGTGGCGCACCGTAACAGTCTCAGATGCAAACAGAGGCGCAAAGACGTCACCTTTTGTACCCAATCAGCGTATAGGATTGGCAAAAATCGTAAAAAGAATTGTAGGTTGGCCGACTTTAACAGCCACAGATGCAATCAAAACTGGTCGGGTTTCGCCTCGGCCAGGGATGATGGGCTTGTCCGAAACGGTGCAGACATTGCGAGTTTCTGGAAGCGATATGAGACGGTCTGCGATGAAAAGGGCAACGTCCGGCGCATTGAACCCGGAACTATGCCGCTGGTTGATGGGTTTCCCGGAGGAGTGGAGCTTATCAGGGGCTACGGCAATGCAATCGTGCCGCAGATAGCGGCTGAATTTATACGGGCTTATGCCGGGGACTCGGGGACATATGAAGATGGGGGAGGAGCATAAAACAAGCCATGAGCGGCGCCCTCTACTTGATTTAAGTGCGATGACAACCAGCTCGGGGCTTTTTTTTGTAGGTGTGTGAGTAGTTTGGACTGTCCCCTGATGCTATCCGGTCGCGGATACGGGGCTTGAACTCGTGAAGAAAGGAAAAGGGTGAGCGTGGAATGACCATGGAAATCGCATATGAACTTTTCGAAGAAGCATTCAACCGGCCGCGGGATTTGCGGTCAGCACCATACAAGGAAGGAGTGCTGGCGGAATTAAGATGGCGGATGGAGGGGGCTAGAAGTGAATGCAGTTACAAAATGGGCACTGTCGAAGCCGACGCGTTTGTCGCTGGATTGGCAGAGGGTCTTTTGATTTATCTGGAATGGAAACAGAAAAAATAAATGTTGGGCGAGTAATGACACTAAAGCCATTAACCGAGACCGAACGCCTTTACCATGAAATGCTTGGCATCTACCGAAAACTTGGGGTTGTGCTGCGGGATTACGAGGCGGCGGCAGAAAAAGAAAACCCACGACCCAAAAAGATCGTTCCAATCATTGACCCGTATACAGGAAAGCCATTTCGACACCGTTCGAAAAAAAAACGAAAGCCCTCGCTGCCGGTTCCCGGTGGCAACGAGGGCTTTCCAGAAAAAGGGTAATTCAGCCTGATAACACCAACGGCCGGAAACGGTCAACAGAAAAAGGGGGATGTGATGCGAATCACACAGCAGATCGTTGAGAAAGTAGCGGATGAAATTAAACAAACGTTTCTATCAAAAGCCAGGATCATGGCGAACGCATACGAACGAATGCCCGGAGGTCTGCCTGTCGCAATTACCTGCCAGTGGAAACCATCAAGCCTCCAGGAAACTATCAAGGTCGATATCGGCATCTCCTTTAAGATCGATGAGTGCCGCGAAAAACAGGTGCATCGATTCACCGAAAATGAGTTCGGCTCTCTGTTCGAAAAAAACGGCACCGGCGAAAAAAAAAACGCGGCAAAACCAAAGCTGAAACCCAAGGCCAAGCCGAAGACCACTCCGAAAAAAAGGTAAAAAAGTTTCTCACGTTCCGGCGGACGCTCCCGGACTGAAGAAAGGAATCAACTATGATGTCGGATAATATCACCAGACCATCGGCCGTTGAAACCGTGATCATTCGCGACTGGCGATTCCGTCGCCAGATCGAGCGCACCGCCAGCGGGGCCGGGCGCATGGAGATCGAGGACAACGGTAAAATCATGAGACTGGATTTTTTCCCAAAACACCGCACGGATCTGAAGTTTCTCCACAAAACGGTTTAGCGGCGCTTGGAGAGCCTACCCTCAAAGCTGCAGACGGCGGTTGAATAGCCTCCCCCTGCACCGGTCCCCGATAGGCGTAGGGTGGACGCTTGGGGGCCGGTGCCTTCCCCCAAAAAAAATGAAGGGTGAGTCGTGACATATTCCAACACAACAGGATTCCCCAGTGTCACCGACATTCTATCCCCATTCGTAGACACCAAATGGATGACCGAGGAGTCCCGAGAGCGAGGCAGCGCCGTACACGCGGCCTGCTTCGCCCACCTGACCGGCGACTATGTTGTCCCGCTGCGCCCGTCGTGGTCCGGGTATTTCGATTCGTTCAGGCGGTGGTGCGACGCGGCGGATCCCCGGGTGGAGATTGCCGAGGAACGAATGGTCGACAAGCAGCTTGGGTATTGCGGCCAGATGGACTTCATCGGGACGACCGGTTTCCGGGACGGTCGCGGGCTGATCGACTGGAAAACATCAATTGCCGTCGAAAAGTGGTTTCGGCTGCAGGGCGCCGGATATCGGCACCTGGCAGGCACAAACGGGTACCTCACCGAATGGGGCGGGAATCTCAGGCTCAAGGCCGATGGATCGATGCCCCTTTTTGATTATTGGCCGGATGGCTTTGTCAACGATTTTTGCCGGTTTCAATCGGCGTTGATGTTGTGGAGATATTTCAAATGATTTTCTGTGCGCCGGCGTATTTCTTTGCGGGTCCGGTCGGGTGGCTCGTAAGCCGTGATGATGACCATGTGGGGGTTACTTCAGGGGCCGGCGGCGGCCAAGGCCGTGTCATTCACCTGCATAATTGCGGCAATACCCGGCAACAATCAAAAGGAAAAAGGGAAACGACATGAAGAAATTCCGATGCCTCAAAAACTGTGAGATGGAATACACCAATGAAAAATTGTTTACTGCTGGCAACATATACCCCGCAGTTTGCGAAGATGAAAGCGGGTTCATAGTCCTGGACGATGAATTCGACAACCACAATATCGGCATGCCCGGCGTACCCTTCTTCGATGAGTATTTCGAGGAGACCCAACCGGCGTCCACACAACAGAAGAAAAGGGGATGTAATGCTTGATTTCAACACACAAAAACAACCCAAAGGTCCGGACACCACACCAACCAAAATCGATACCGTATCGGTGGTGGGACAATTTTTTCGGTTCCAGGAGGTCCTTGCCGGCCTGGCCGACCAGGTGACCGCCATCGAGGTCACCGATGATGACACGCTGGCCCAGGCCTCCGAGATGGCCAACCAGGCGCGGAAGATCAAAAACCAGATCGTCAAACGCCTGAAGGCCGTCACAAAGCAGTACACCGACGCCAAAAAAGAGGTGGAAGGCAGGGTGAAATCTTTATTGCTTTTTAAATTTGAAGAACTTGAACAGAAGGCAGACGGGAAGTGTCGCCCCTATCTCCTGAAAAAAGAAGAGGAACGGATCAAGGCGGAGCGTGAAGCCGAGGCGCGGGCCAGGAAAGAGCGGGAAGAGGCGGACGCCGCTGCAAAAGCCAAGGCTGCGGCCGGCAACATTAATGATGATCCGGCTGATAGCGCAACCAAACCCACCCCGCCGGCTTTTATCATCCCCGAGATCATCGACGAAAAAACGGAGGTTAAAACCGAATCCGGTACCGCTGGCATTGAATACGAATATGTGGTCACCCTGGACGATCCCCGTGCGATTTCCGACGAGTGCATCAAAGCCCGTTGGAAATATCTCGAAAGCGCCCTGCTTCCATATGCCCGTGCACGAGTCAAAATGGGAGACCGATCTATCCCCGGATTCACAATAAAAAAAGAAGCCAAAATCAAGAGGCGGGTGCATTGATGACACTCAAACAGATAGCACAATTAACCAGCGTGTCGGGACTGAATCGGGCGCTGGTGCATGAAATTGTTGGAAGCTTTGGACGCCTGAACGTCATTGAGGTAATTATAGGAGCCGCATCGCGGCGCTGAAAAAAAAAACAGAGGGGGAAGCGACAATGAATGAAGTGGTAACAATTGACGAGGGTCAACGTATGCTGGCCCCAGCGGTGAGCACGTCGATGTTTTTCGACATCAAGAAGTTCGAGCACGCTCAGCGAGTGGCGAAAGTATTCGCCAGTTCCACAATGGTCCCGGAACATTTCCGGAACAATATTGGTAATATCTTGATCGCCATGAACTACGCTGATCGTATCGGCGCCGATCTGTTCATGACCATGCAAACCATGTGTGTGATTCACGGCAAACCGGGGATCGAGGGGAAGCTGGTCATATCGCTAATAAACAACTCTGGCCGCTTCGATCCTGTGGAATTTGAGGAAGTCGGCAACCTACGCAAACCGGAGAAAGACGAACACGGTTGCCGTGCTTACACCATGGATTTAAAGAGCGGAAAAATCCTCAAGGGGCCGCTGGTCGATTGGGCAATGGTCAAAGCCGAAGGGTGGTTGGATAAAAACGGCTCGAAATGGAAAACCATGGCACCACTAATGTTTCGTTACCGAGCGGCAACGTACTTCGCCCGTACATATTGCCCCGAAGTACTTTTGGGGATGCAAACAAGAGATGAGATCCAGGACACCATAACGCTGAGGCCCGGCGCTGGCGAACAATATAAGCCATCTCCAGCAACAACCAGTGATGTTGAAACACTCGCCGCCGAATTCGACGAAGCGGTGGAGGGTTATTTCGGGGGGGAAGAATCCAAGGAAATTAAAAACGAATTCCATCTGTTCATCAACAAGGTCGCCCAAAAGAACAGCCTTTCCGTGCAGGTTGCCAAAGCCGACGTTATGAGGGAAAACGATTTCGACAACCTGGTCGATGCGTTCGACAAACAACGGCGTCCAGCTACCGACACCGGTCATCGAGAAGAACGCAAATCAAACCCACCTCCAAATGCCGGCGAAAAACTCACCGACAATCACCCGTTTTTTAGGTTGAATTGGATAAACAAAAGGGGTGCCGGCTTTGGGACGTACGTTTCCAAGCATGCTGCACTGTTGTCTGAGATTCCCATGGAGGTTTTTACGGAGTTGGCCGACAAATGGAAAACCATCTATGAAGAAAACTTCCCATATGATCCGGATGGCAACCTTATAGCCTCAGATCCCGCCAAAGAACCACCCGAAACCCAGAGCCCGGACCAAGGCGAGAACGTCCAAGGAAGAGCTCAAGGAGTAGCCGAGAACCCGAAAAACATCCTTAGCTCTCGTGAAGCTTTGGAGCTTGCACAACTTTCTTGGAAATATCCCACATCATACGCCCAGGTGGTACAAGATCGGGTCCCTGAGAGCGTCGAGCAAATCAAGGAGTGGGTTGGCAAAATTGAAGAAGCCAAATCTTTCACCGGAGAACAACCCCAGGATAAATTTTAAATGCCGAAGATACAGCGGAACATAAATCCAATGCACCGGCGGTGTCCGTATTGCGACCATTTCGGCTTCAAGCGTCGCCCCTCCGGTCTCTGGGTGTTCTGTTCGAAAAAGGGGCAATATTTTCCGGATTTCATTGTTCCTGGTAAATATCGCTGTCCGGATTTTGTTGTTGGTGGTGTTGTTTATGGGGGGGCTGATTGATGCACCGCGGGTACTTCGCATTGTGGCGAAAAATCAAGGACCATCCCTTTTACAAGGAGTCCAGGGAGTTTTCAAAACTGGAGGCCTGGATCGACATCCTTATGAACACCCAATACGAGGAAGAGCCGCAAGAGGTCGTTATAAAGATGAACACCCTGGTCTGTCATTACGGAGAGAGCCTGAAATCAATCAAAACATGGTCTGACCGATGGATGTGGTCAAGATCAAAAGTGTTCCGCTACTTAAAACTGTTAAAAAAAATGGGACAAATTGATTTTAAAAGCGAAACAGTTACGACGCGAATAATTGTAAAGAATTATAAGACTTATGACCCAAGGCGAAACGCAAGCGAAACGCAAGTGAAACGCTACCGAACACAGATAAGAAAGTTAATAAAGAAAAGAAAGTTAAGAATACTAGAGATACTCTAGCGAGTATCTCTTTTTGCCCCTATCGAAAAATCGTCCAACTTTTCCAATCAATCCTTCCTACCCTTCCAACCCCCAACCTGGATGACAATCTGAAAAAACGTATCCGAGCCCGGTGGAAAGAAGATCCACAACGGCAGAATATCGCCTGGTGGGATTGGTATTTCAACGGCGTCGCTGAATGCGATTTCCTGATGGGGAAAAAGAAAGACTTCGCAGCAACACTGCTGTGGCTCACCAAGCCGCAAAACATGAGTAAGGTTTTGAACGGGCAGTATCTCAATCGTCAGGTGCCAACGGCCAACCAAATCGCCGGACAGAATTTCCTGAAAGGGTTGCAAGATGAATAAGCAAGACGCGAATCGGTTCCAAACCATAATGCAGGGTATGGCAGACAACTTCCGGGACACGATCACCACCGAAGGCATGCGCCTACGCTGGGAATTGCTCAAAGGCTACACCATCGGCCAGATCGAAAAAGCCTGCCTGCAGATTATGTGTACTCGGAAATATACCAAAATGCCGCCGGTAGCAGAATTTATCGAGGCCATTGAGGGTCAGGCCCCGTCCCTGGAGGCCAGGGCGGAACAGCAATGGTCAGAAATCGTGACCCAGATCCAAACGGTTGGTTTTTACGGAACGCCGTCTTACAGCGACCAGTTAACGGCGGATTTGATGCAGCGGCGGTTTCAATTCCGGAATCTGTGCCAGGCAACAAAAAAGGATCTCTCGTTTATTCGCAGAGAGTTTATCGCCGCATATTGTGCCGAAGATGTGTATAGGTCAGATCGAATGATTGATTATGACCGAAGCGGTGAAGATGTAAAACAGAAGGGAAAACACAAATATTTTAGCAATTATAATAAGCCACCAAAATAATTAATAAATAAGAAAAAAACAGGAATACGAACATTGATCAGCATCAATATCCCAGGAAAGCCAATCGCAAAAAAACGACCCAGGTTTGCTCGGCGCGGAAAGTTTGTAACGACATACAGCGATCAGGAAACCGAAGAGGGAAAGTTTTTGATGTTGGCGAAGGATCAGATCAAAGGCGAACCGTTTCATGGGCCCATAGTGTTTTGTGCTATGTTTTTCATGCCGATACCCAAAAACACACCCAAATATAAGCAGGCACTGGCATCTGAGGGGAAACTCTTACATACCAAAAAACCTGATCTGGACAATTTGATCAAGTTTGCCAAGGACTGTTTGAACGGTCTTGCTTGGATAGATGATGCTCAGGTTGGGTTTTATGGCACACCAACCGGCAAGCGGTATGATTTGAACCCACGCACGGAGATCCGGATCTATGAATTTGAGGAATATTTTAAGGGGAGATGATATCAAGTAATTATATGGTTGATGGCGTGTTCATTAAAGATGTGAATTTATCGTGATGGGTGAGGCAAAAAAATGGGTCCTTCTTGAAGTCTATCCTCCTGCGGTAAGAATCAGCGCGATAGCTGACTACTTTTAAAAGAAAAAAAGGGTTGCAAATATGCACATGGTTGCAAAAAATGCAAAAAAACAAGGGGCTTTCAAGCCAATCGATGTGGTTGGGGCGCTGGATCCCGGCTGGTTGGATGAATCGACGTGCCGGATGTGGATCCTGCGACAACTACATCAACGCGGTGCCTGTTGCCCTGGATGTGGTACCCCTATCACTCCCAGACAGCGCGTGCCTTTTTCGGAATTCAACCGGATTGCCTGTGGATCGTGCGGCAAGTACTACAATGCGTTCTCGAATACATTTTTGTCTGGCGTTCAGGGTGATCTTCGTAAGTTGGTTTTGATGGCCTACCTGATCGGCTTGGGCCTTTCCGATTCTGCCATTGCAGGCCATCTTGGGGTGGCCCGTTCAAGCGTGTGGCGATTTCGCAAGAAATTTGAGGATACCGATGCTTGAAACGTTCGACAATCCCCGCCAGGTCCATAAGCACTTGGAGGGTATCGGGTTAAAAGTTAGCATGAGGACGGTTTACAATCATGTTGGGGCCGGGCGCCTGAGAAGAAACAGTGATGGCCGCTTCAGCGCCGCATCGGTGAAAAAATATATTTCCGACTTGCAATCGGAAACCAAAACGCATCCGGTAGCTCCTGTTACGCTTTCTGAAAAACAAGCCGCTGAAATCAGAAAAATATCAGCCCAGGCAGAAGTCGCCGAGATAAAAGCCCGGAAGCTACGAAACGAGCTTGTTGACCGCGAATGGTCCGAGCGTCAGTTGGCAGCTAGGGCTTTGGTACTCAAGTCCGATCATGAAAATTTTGCCAGGTCGCATGCCGCTGAAATTGTGGCGAAATGCGATGGAAAGGTAGAATTCGTCCCTGATGTGGTAGAGTATTTACTGGTTGAATTTGAGGTTATGCTGGGAAGATATTCCGAGCAAATTGCGTTTCCGGTTCATGCTGATGTTGGCGGGTCAAAATGATTTTGTTTGATAATTCCATGGAGGGAATAACTTGTCAGACGCTCTCGAAGAAATTCCCCAATCGATCGTATGGACCGAACCAGAACGACGAATATGGCGCCCAAAGGAAGGGATCACGGTTTCGCAGTGGGCACCGCAATATCGGTTTGTCGTAAAGGGTGCCGCGCAGGGCCTTTGGCGTAACGAGCTAACGCCCTATACGGTTGGGCCCATGGATGCGTGGACCATGCCTTGGGTGCGCCACATCATCATTTGTTTCCCCGCTCAAAGCGGTAAAACGCAGATCGCCATAAACTGCCTGGGCTACTGCATTGACCAGGCACCGGGGCCAGCGATGTATATCATGAGCAAGGAAAGTACAGCCAAACGCATCATGCGCCGCCAGATCATCCCGACAATCAAGGCGTCACCACGTCTATCTCAGTATTTGAGCCGCCGGGCGGACGATACCACGGTGGAGCATATCAATTTCAACAACGGCATGGATCTGCTCATTGCCTGGGCGACATCGGCAGCCGAAATGGCATCTGAGTCGATCCAGTATCTTTTCCGAGATGAGTCTGCAAAATATCCGGATTTTACGGGTAAGGAGGCGGATCCGTTCTCGCTGTCCGAAGAGCGCATGAACGCATATCCGCATACCTCCAAACTGATGGATTTTTCGACGCCCAACCTCGACGGCGATCAATTTGACCGCATATGCCGAAACGATCCGGACGAAATCATGACCTACCACGCCCGGTGTCCGTTTTGTGAGACGATGCAAATAATGACTGATGACCGCATACACGCACACGGGCTACGGGATTACCGGACGATTATGCGTAAAAAGCTGGCCCGTTATGCCTGCGTGAATTGCGGCATGGATTGGGATGACTTCAGGCGCGATCAGGCCGTGCGTGCCGGCAAATATGTCCCTGAGAAAAAAGTCACTCGGCCGCGGGTTATTTTGTTTAGCTTGCCGGGAAGCTGGTACAGCCCTTTCGTGTCCTTGTCAAAATGTTTGGGCGCGTTTTTCAAAGCACGTGAAGACCCTGCCAAATACATGGCCTACGTTACCCAACATCAGGTCCGTCCCTGGAAAGAGGTTGTCGAGAAAAAAGAAGAAAGCAATATTTTGAAGCATCGATCAGAATATCCGCCTATGGTGGTACCGCCGGACTGTATTGCCTTGACCGCCGGCATCGATGTCCAAAAAATCGGGTTTTGGTTTGTTGTCCGGGCTTGGGAACCTGATTTGACCAGTCACAATATCATGTACGGCTATCTGTCCACGTTTGCCGATGTTGAGAATTTGGTTTTCGAGACGCGGTACCAAAAAATCGGATCGTCTGAGACGATGGGTATCTGGCGGGCCGCCATGGATACCGGCGGTGGAAAATCATCCGATGACGAATGGACCCGTACCGAGGAAATCTACCAGTGGCTGCGGAAAAACGGCCGGGGCGTGGTGTGGGGCGTCAAGGGGACGTCCAGGTCCCGGCTGAAGCGTGTGGACGTGACCGTGATTGATCGAATGAAAGGCAATCGTGTCATCCCGGGTGGACTAGAGCTGCGCCTGTTGGATGTATCCCAATTCAAGGATTTGCTCCATTGGCGCCTGACACGCAAAGAAGCAACCAGCGACCAACCGGCCGATTCACAGCGGTTTTATCTGCATGCGGAAACCGGCATGGACTATGCCCGCCAGTTTCTGGCCGAGGAAAAACGCCGCAACCGTCGCCGGAAAGTGGAATGGGTACAGATCCGCGGGGACAACCACCTGTTGGATTGTGAGGTTTACGCGGCGGCTTGTGCGGATTCTGAGTGGATGCCGAGTTTTCAGATGATTGCGGCGAATTTGCCGTCTGACGGAGCGCCGTCGCCCGGACGACGGGTAATCAGTCGTGGTGTTTAATGGTGAACAGGCGAGCGGATTGGTTGTTGGATGGCCGGGAAGAGATCCGGGACTATCTCAACGACGCCAGCGATTACAAGTTGCGAAAATGGGTAGCCGACGGCATGCCCGTACGCATCGAGGGAAATTCCTGGACAGCCCACGTCTGCAACCTTGATGACTGGTTCCGTGTATATACCCGACAACGGGGATGCATTGAGGTTTATGATGAGGATTGATGGTCCATCTTTCTTCAGGTTGAATGCGCCGCCACATACTTGTCTATCAGGCTGCGGATCATTTGTTGATACTTGACCCCGTTTTTGCCTGCCTCACGCTTGAAAAAATCCACGCTGTTTTCAGAAACGGACAATGTAATCTTTATCGTTTTTTCCTTGAACACCAGTTTATCCGGCGGCGGTAAAAAGTCCTTGATGATTCTGGCGTTGTCCAAGTCGATGTCGTCGGGAGTGTTCGTGTATTTATTTTTTTTCTTCATAACGTTTTTTCCCTTTCCTCCAGAATCCGGCGCCAAAAATTCGGATATTTTCTTTCCGGATAGTAAAACGAACCGTAACGATTCCCTTGCCTATTTTGCCGATGCAGAAATAACGCTTCTCGTCGGCGCTGTGTTTGACGTCCTCCAGGATCATTCGGTCCGGGTCTGCGAAGGCATATTGGGCTTCGTTAAATGAAACCCCGTGTTTTTCAATGTTGATCCGGTTTTTGGTTTCGTTCCATTCAAAATTCATGGTTGTCTTTCTATTACTTTTCCATATTTTTGTCAATATAAAAATACAAACAAAAGTGTGGAGAATAGCCTTCAAAAAAAAGCTGTCAAGTAAAATTCGCTGGTGATTCACCGGTGATTCGCCGGTGATTCGCCGGTGATTCGATAACTATTGCACATATGCCCGATAATCCTGTGTTATGGTGGTGCTAAAAAAAAACTGGCTCAATTTATGGGGTCTTTATGACTGGTATTACCTTGGCACAAGCAGAATCCAAACTATCCGAAGCCATGGACGCCGTATCGGCCGTCATGGCCGGGCAACAGGTACGCATGGGCGACAAGTGGCTCACCAGGGCCGATCTGGATCAGCTTCAGCGGTCCGTTACGTTTTGGGACAGCATGGTTAAGCGTCTTTCCGGTCTTTCCGGTCTTTCCGGTGGCGGAATTCGTATTGTTGGAGGGACACCGCTATGAGACGGGCCGCTCGCAACTCACCGATCAAGGAAAATTTCGTTGATCGCGCCATCTCGTTTTTCTCGCCTGTCCGCGGGGCCAAGCGCATGCGTGCCCGATTGGCGATGTCCATTGCCAATTCGTTCGACGGTGCCAGCAAAACCCGGCGTTCACTGAAACAATGGGGCGCTCTGGGCCTGGACGCCGATTCGGATATCATCAACGATTTGCCGGAGTTGCGCAATAGAAGCCGCGATTTGGTCCGCAACAATCCTGTTGCCGCCGGCGCCATCAAAACCAAGGTGACCAACGTCATAGGCTCCGGTCTGCGTCTGCAATCCCGCATCGATCGTGATGTGGTCGGTATGGATGAGGAAACGGCCGACCAGTGGGAGAAAAAAACCGAGCGAGAATGGCGGCTTTTCTGGGAGTCCAAGGACTGCGACGTTGCCCGGACCTGTAACGGCAATTCGATCACCCGGATGGTTTACCGCCAGGCCAAGGAAAACGGAGACGTTTTCATTTTGTTGCCGGGCGTTGAGGTCAAGGGCTTTCCCTACCTGACGCGGTTGCAGGTGGTGGAATCCGACCGGATCGACAATCCGGACCATCAGCCGGATACCGACCGGTTGGTTGCCGGCGTGGTCAAGGACGAAAATGGCGCCCCGACAGCCTATCATGTGGCCAAATACCATCCGGGAAATATTTTGCACGGCAAGGCCCAATCCTGGCGCAAGGTAGCTGCTTTCGGTGACAAAACCGGTCTGCGCAACGTCATTCACCTGTACGATCCCACCCGGCCGGGCCAAACGCGTGGCATTCCCGACCTGGCGGCGGTGATCGAACCCCTCAAACAGCTAGGCCGTTATACGGAAGCCGAGATCATGGCGGCGGTGATCAGCGGGTTTTTTACGGTGTTCATCGAATCGGAAACCGGCGGGATACCCCACACCGGGTTCGATTATTCGAATTTTGATTATTCGGCCGGCCAGGCCGGATCGGACAAAGACATGAAGCTCGGCAATGGGCTGATTATCGGGCTGAACAAGGGGGAAAAGATCCACGACTCCAACCCTGGCCGGCCGAATCAATCCTTTGAACCGTTTGTGCTGGCCATTATGAAGCAAGTCGGCACGGCCCTGGAAATTCCTTTTGAGGTCCTGCTCAAATGTTTCGAGTCGTCCTATTCGGCGGCCCGTGCATCTATAAACGAATTTTGGAAATACGTCGTTGCCGAGCGCAAATGGCTTTACGACAATTTTTTGATTCTCGTCTACGAAATTTGGATGTGGGAGGCCGTGGCACTCGGCCGGATCGTAGCGCCTGGCTTTTTCTCCGATCCCATTATTCGCAAGGCGTACCTGGGCTGTGACTTCACCGGGCCGCCCAAGGGTCAAATCAATGAAAGCGTTGAAGTCAAGGCCGCCTCTCAGCGGCTGTCAGCCGGATTGTCAACGCTGGCTCGTGAAACGGCAGAATTGACCGGCGGGGACTGGGAGCGGAACCACGAACAACAGAAAAAAGAGTATGACCGACGCAGAAAGGATGGGTTGATCCCAGATGAAACAAAACCAATTCAAAATCAATAATCAGGGCGACGACATTGTTGAATTGCTCATCTATGGCATCGTCGGTTCGTATTGGGATGAAAACGATGCCAAGGACATCGTTTCGGCCATTCGGGCGATCACAGCCAAAAAGATCCTCGTGCGGATCTACAGCGAGGGCGGCAGCGTGTTTGCCGGGCTGGCTATATACAACGCCCTGAAGCAGCATCCTGCCGATGTGGTTGTGCGTATCGATTCCCTGGCCGCTTCCATTGCTTCGGTAATCGCCATGGCTGGCACGGTGGAAATGCCTGAAAACGCTTTTATGGTAATTCACAATCCCTGGGGTGGGGTGGTCGGCGAGGCCCACGAGATGGCGAAAATGGCTGAAATTCTTGCAGGAATCAAAAACAGTTTGATCACGGTTTATAAAAGTAAAACCGCCCTGGAGGATGAGCAAATTTCATCCATGATGGATGATGAAACCTGGATGATGGCGAAAAAAGCCGTGGAGCTTGGGTTTGCAGACACGGTGCTCGGTGCTGCGGACCCCAAAAACGCATTGGTTTTCAATCATCTGAAAAACTTCCAAAAAATACCCGAACAGATACAGCGTTTGCTTAAAGATCCGGTCAATGCTTGCCCGGAGAAACCCAAGCATAAGGAGAACAAGTCTATGGATTTGGTAAAATTGAAGGCCGAGCACCCGGATCTGTACAAGGCCATTTTTGCAGAAGGGGCCAAAAGCGGTGCTCAGGAATCGTTTAAGAAAGGGGCGGACAGCGAACGGCAACGCATCCAGGATGTGTTAGCGCAGTCAATGCCCGGCCATGAAAAATTGATCAACGAACTGGCTTTCGACGGCAAAACAACCGGGCCGGAAGCAGCGGTCAAGGTCATCGTGGCGGAAAAGCAGATTCGCAACAATGCCCGTCAGGACATCGCGGATGACAAGATTGATCCTGTCAATCCGGCAACCCCGGCCGATGGTGATCCTTCCGACACCGTCGACCCAAATTTGCCCATCGAAGAGCAGGCAACGGCCGAATGGCAAAAAGACGCCAAACTGCGCAACGAGTTCAGTGGCGATTACGAAACCTTTCTGGCCTATCGGCGGAACGTCCAGAACGTCAAATCTATCGGCAGCAAAAAGGAGATATAGCCCATGGCAACCCTGACCAAAGACACTCCCAGAGAATACGAGCTGGGCGACCGGGAAGCGTACCCAGTGATCGCCGCGAATATTATCTATGAAGGCGCCGCCGTAGGCGAAAACGGCAGTGGGTATGCCCGCCCCCTGACCGCCGGCGACGCATTCCTCGGCTTTGCCGAAAAGCAGGCCGACAATTCGGACGGCGCCGCCGGCGCCGTAAACGTGCGCGTCAAAACCAAGGGAAAAATCAAGGCGGCTATCAGCGGACTGGACATCACGGCCAACGACCGGCCGGCGGTTTACATGTCCGATGACAACACGTTTACGCTGACGCCCACGAGCAATAGCTTGATCGGCTATGTGTCCCGGTGGGTTGCCTCCGGTGTAGGCGTTGTTGAATTTGACGCTGGCCTGGTTCTGGCCGCATTGCAGGCATAAGGAGGTCTGGAAATGGAAAAAATCACAGAACGGCAGGTAATTGGAACGTTTTACAAGGCCCTTGAGGAGTATACCGGGGCCGGTTGGGTGGGCAGTGTGGCCAACTACTTTACCTCCGACCAGGATAAAGAGGATTATGCCTGGCTGGGTATGGCGCCGGCGCTACAGCGTTGGGTCGGCGGGCGCGGGGCCAAGGGCTTCACCGAGAACAACATCGAAATTGAAAACCTGCACTACGAAGCGACCGTCGAAATCCTGCTGCGCGACCTGCGGCGGGACAAGACCGGTCAGGTCATGACCCGTGTGCGCGAGATGGCCCGGCGGACAAACGAGCATTGGGCCGACTTGCTGACGACGCTGATCATCAACGGTCCTAGCACGACTTGTTATGACGGGCAGTATTTTTTTGACACCGATCATAGCGAAGGCGATAGCGGAACTCAAAGCAACAGTATCAGCGTCGATATTTCGGGGCTGCCGGTTGACAACCACGGCGACATCACCAATCCGAGTATTGCCGAAATGCAGCTTGCCATTGCCAAAGGCGTCGAGGCCATTGTGGGCTTTCTCGATAACCAGGGCAAACCCATGAACTCCGGGGCTTCGTCTTTTATCGTGATGGTTCCGGTTTCGCTGATGAATACGGCCATGCAGGCCGTGGCAACGCCCGCGCAGGTTTCCGAATCCCAGACCGTGCTTCAGGCGCTGAAGGGCGCTTTTTCCATCACCGCGGTTGTCAACCCGTTCCTGGGGACCAACTGGTCGGAACAATTTGCGGTTTTTCGGACAGACAGTGAGGTCAAGGCGTTTATTCGTCAGGAAGAGACCGCCGTGCAGTTGAAAACCAAATGGGAAGATTCCGAATTCTGCTTCGACAACGATGCGGTGCAGGCCGGCTTCGATACCTGGCGCAATGTCGGTTACGGTTATTGGCAAAATGCCTGTTTGGTCACCATGATCTAATCGGAGGATATCATGATCAAATTCAAAACACTGGTGACCACTGACTTTTTCGAGGGGGCCGTCCTGGGTTTGTCCCGTGACCAAGCTTACTCACGCATGCACAATCTCGAAAAAGTTCGAAAAGGGGTTTACCGGGTAACCAGTCCGGTGCAGTTCAAGTCCGGTGAAGTCCTCAAACTTGATGACCCGGATAAGGTCACCCAGGCCAGGTTGGAATGTCTTGAGCCGGGAAAAGACGCCGAGTCCCAAAAAACCTCCGGCGCGGATGCCGAGGCCGCCGAATGACGAGCTTTGCGATCAATGCGGCCTCCATGCTGGAAACACTCTATGCGGTAGGAAATTTCGGCGTCGAGGCCACGTTCTCCCCAGCCGCAGGTAATGATGTTACTTGCACGGTCATCTTCGGCCAAACCCATGAAATGCAGCCCGGCGGCAATGTGCAGGTGTCCACCGATGAGATCGTGATTCACTATCGGCGGGCGGACATCGACAGGCGGGTGGTCAACGGCGAGACGTTTACCATCGGCAGTAAGGTTTACACGGTTCGGGGCATGGCGCCCTACCCAACAGCCTGGACAGATTGGGAGGGACAGGCGGTGGTGGAGAGAAGTTGATGGAGATGAAGCTAAACCAGGAGGATGTCCGTAAGGCCAAGCGAATGCTGGCTTTTGTAGAAGATGGCTTCCCCAAGGCTTTATATAGGGCCTACAACAAAACGGCGGATAACACTAAAACCGAAATGGTTAAGTTCGTCCGCGATGGATACAATTATAAAGCAACTGCCCTACGAAAACGTATTAAGGTCAATAAATGCAAATCCTACACTAATCTGAATGCATCGGTAGTGTCTACGGGCGGTTTAGTTCATTTAACCGACATTGCCGGACGTCGTTTCACAAAGAAAGGCATCGTTGTCGATGTAAAAAAAACAACTGGTCGTCATTTGATTCCTCATGCGTTCGAGTGGATTTCGAAATACAAAAATAAGAACGGCGTCGAGGCCGAAAAATCGATTGCTCTAATCCGCAAAACCGTGGGCGGCAAAATGGTTTCTCGGAGGCCGGTTGAAGCGCTCTACGCATCCCATCCCGAAACCATTTATGGGACCAAAGAGAATTGGCCTAAAATACAAAAGATTGTCGATGTTCGTTTGAAGGAGAATATCGAGCATGAGGTCGATGTGGTGTTGGGGGGGATCGCGTAATGGCGGACACAATCCGGGAAAAAATTATCGCGGCTATTGAAAACACCCTGGAAAACTACGGGTCTTGGACGGTGATCCCTACTCCGAATATTTTTAGGGGCAGGGAGTATTACGATTCAAACGTTGAGCCGCCGCCGGTTATATCCATTCTGCCACAGGTGGAAGCGGCCGAACGGACATCATACGGAAAAACTCAATGTGAGATGCCCGTTTCCATTGCGTGTGTCCTTCCTTTAGGTCGCAATGATAATCCGTCTGAGGTTGGAGAAGCCGCTCTGGGCGAGCTGATTGCAGCAATGTTCAGTTCGACTCCGACTGACGCCGAGGATTTTTATTACTCCGGGGGCGGAATCGGCGATTACCCGGAGGACAGTCTACAAAAAATGCTGAATATCGGGATTTCGGTAACGGTGGTTTATGAAACCGATATCGGCGATCCGTACCATTTTACAACGACATAAAGGAGAAGATTATGTCTACTTCCCAAAACGCAAAAGTGCAAATCGAACTGGCGGGCAGTTTGACCGATTTTACGCTAATGACCGACTCCGGGGATCAGCAGATTTTCACGGTCACCGGCGGAACGCTGTTTTCCGGTCATTCGGACCGGCCTGTTTCCGTGCGTCCCAACGGCATCACCGAGGGATCTTTGCTGCTGACGCCCAATTCGGCCAACGACACGGTCAACGTGGCGGCCTTCAAGGCCTGGAGCCAGGGCGCGGAACACGAGGTCGCCGCCGCCACCCAAACGGTCACACGGCCATCTTCCAGCGATTACAAGATCAGTTCCATCATCATGGACGATACTGGAGCGCTGGGCGAGGTCGAGGGAACCGAAGGCAGCAGTTTCTCCGAAACCCGCGGCGCGGCCGGCGGCCCACCGCTACTGGCGGTCGACGCCGTGGAGCTCGGACAGGTGAGAATGTCCAGCCAGACAGCCGCAGCCATCGCCGCCAGTGAGATCTATCAGAATCCCGGAGACCATGCGGAATATTACGATTCGCCCGGCTACGAGGTGTCCCCGATCGGTGAAGGCAACAAGGCCGGTGTAGCCGCCGAAAAATATGCCCATGTCAAATTCAATACGGCCCTGCCCCTTAACCATACCGGCGGCGTGCCCAAACGGATCTATATCCAGTTTTACACGCCATCTTTCACCACCCTGGCCCGCACATCCGGATTCAAGGCGGCGGAGCTGGGCATCTCCAAGTCGTCCGAGTCCTACTACAAGGGGGCTGGCGGCAGCGGTGCCATCGGCGCGGTCGCGGCCGACAGTGTGGGTGACGCTTCATTCACTTACCTGGCCAAAGACGGCGTCACCGACCCGGTTTTCAAGCTGGACGGCGAAACAGTCACCCTAAAGTTTTTCCCCGACGCGAACCGTGCGCCCTATGTCCTAACCCAGGGCATGCTTGGTATTGACAGAGATTTCCCGTCGGGTGAGCAAAACAAGGCGACACTCACCATCTATGCCGAGAATCCTTCGGCCGGTTACGACAGCTAACAAGGGGGGGGGGAATGCCGTTCAATCTTCAAAGGTTTAAAACCACCGAATTTCAGCGGCGAACTGAAGACGTCCCGGTTCCGGGGTTGGCCTCTTTTTTCGATGAGGACGATCCGGCCGTGCTTACCGTACAGAACCTTGTCGGGGAAGAAATCGCCCGTGCGCGGCTGCGGGTGTCCCAGAATTCAGCCATTGATGAACTGGTGTCCCGGTTAGTCAGCGAAAGAGCGGCCAGCAAAATTGACGGGATCCAACAGGCCCTGGGTCTGGGTGACGACGTGCCCGACGATCTGGTTTACCGCATCGCGGTGGCTGAATTCGGTATTTGTTCGGCGGACTTCCAGCAGGAAGATTGCGTCAAGATGGCGGCCGTCGCACCGGAAGATTTTTACGCACTGACCCAAAAAATCTTTGCCTTGACTGGGCTGGGCCAGGTGCCGTTGGGGGAATCGAACGCCTCTGGAACGACGAGCGCGTCAGGGACGCCTTAGCGTTGGGCTCCAGGGGCGATGGTGGCCAGCGCTTCCTGTTCGAGATTATCCCCGACATATTCCCCCAGCCGTTTCTGACTGATGTCGAGCGCCTACTCCAGGCGCGGTTTTATGAGCAACGAACCGAATCCATGAGGCGGAGATAGTGGCCGACGTTAAGCGTACCATTGAAATTTTGTTCCAGGGGACCAACACGGTGGGCACGGCCATCACCTCCGTTGGCCGCGACATGGGCAAGCTCAATTATCACGTGTCCAACGTCGCGCAACCGTTCGCCAGCTTGACCACCGGTGTGCTTAAACTGGATGCGGCTCTGGTCGCCATAGCCGGGGCTGGGATCGCCTATGCAACAAAACAATTTGCCTCTTTCGAGGATGTCATGTTGTCTGTCAAAGGCATCATGCAGGCATCTGATGTGGAATACACCCAACTCACGGACCTGACGAAAGAGTTGGGCGCAACCACCCGATACACGGCGGCAGAGGCAGCCGAAGGGCTGAAGTTCCTGGCCCAGGCCGGTTTCGAGTTCGAAGATTCGATGGACGCCCTGCCAACCACGTTGCAGTTGGCCCAGGCGTCGGCCACCGATCTAGGCAGTACGGCGGATATTCTAACCAACATCATGGCCGGCTATGGGATCGCCATTGGCGACCTTGCCGAAACGTCGGACGTCCTTACCGCCACGTTTACCGGCTCCAACACCAATCTCACCCAGTTGGGCCAGGCGTTTAAATATGTCGGCCCGGTGGCCAAATCTCTGGGGTTGGAAATCGAAGAAACGGCGGCCCTGTTGGGCACCCTGGGCAATTCCGGATACCAGGCGGAACAAGGCGGCACGGCCTTGCGAAATATTCTGATTGCATTGGTCGCCCCGGCCGGCAATGCCGGCAAGCTGATGAAAGAGTTGGGCGTGGATACCAGCGAACTGGGCGTGGACCTGGCATCGTCGGCAGAGGCCCTTGAATCGCTGGGCGTGAAGGTGAAAAACTCCACGGGTGGGCTGCGGCCGTTCGCCGATATAATGGACGATCTGTCGGCCGGGCTGCTGAAAATCCAGGACCCGGCGGATCGATCGGCAATCCTTATCGAAATATTTGGCAAGCGTGGTGGCCCCCAGATGGCGGCGCTGTTGGAACAGGGCAGCGCGGCGGTGACCGGCCTTGAGGGGAAAATCCGTGGGTTGGGTGGTATCACCGCCGACATTGCCGACGAGATGGAGTCCGGCGCCGGCGGGGCGCTACGATCTCTGGCTTCTGCTTTTGAGTCCACAGCCATCGCTATCGGTGAGAACATTAGAGACGGCGTGATCGGACCCATCAGAGGGTTGACCGATGTTTTCCGGACTCTGAGTTTATCCGTTGACGAAGGGATGTTCGATCCTGTTTTTAGCGCTTTCGAACGGTTCGGGGAAGGGCTGGCCGAGGACCTGGAGGACATCGCCGAAAACCTCCCGGAAGCTTTGGGAGAGATTGATTTTGACGGATTTCTTGAAGCACTGGGCAGCATTGGCGACGAGATAGGCGGCCTGTTCGACGGCCTGGATTTCAGCCAGCCTGAAGACTTGGCCAAGTCCATCCAGCGGGTTATCGACACATTAGAGAGTGTGGTCTCTTTTACCAGTGGGGTTGCATCGGTTTTCATCGAGTTGGCCAAGCACATTGGGGGGCTGATCAATTCGTTCAACCAGTTGGATTCGAACACCGTTGCGACGGGCGCGAAGATAGTGGGACTTGGCGCGGCTATCACGGCCGTCGCTGTGCCAATCGCCACGGTGACGACAGCGATTAAGGGCCTGGGTGGCGTCATAACCACGATTGCCGGTGGTTCGTTCGTGGGGATCTTTGCCGGCGTGGCGGCGGCTGCATCCGGTGTTGCCATCGCCTCTAACTCCGTGGTCGAAAAACTGCATGAGTGGATCGGGACAGATGAGAAATTAGAAGAAGCCAGCCGGAAGGCCATGGCTGCCGTTGAGGCGGACATCGAAAAAATCCGTGGCGGCTATGCCGGGGCGGCAGAAGATGTGGAGGACTTCGGGGAAAGCGCCTATGACGCGAATCTTAAAAGCATCGAGGCTATGGATCAGTCCTACGGGTCGGCCGCCAACCTGACCGAAAAAATGCGGGAGCTGGGGATTCTCGTGGAGGAGAAGAAGACGGTCAACATTGATATTTCCGAAGCGGTGAAAAATCTCCAGACACTCGAATATTACCGGGAATCCACAGGGACGTGGGAGACGATTATGGTCCCCATTGATACCACCGAGGTCGAGGCTGCAAAACAAAAAATCGAGGAAATCCCCGCCGAAAAACGCCTCAAATTCGAGACAGACCTGCAGATTGCCCAGGTACAGGCACAGGCAGAGATTGTCCAAAGCTCCCTCAAATTTCAGGCAGCCAGACCGTCACCTCCACCGCCGAAGCGGCTTCCAGCATGTTCTCTGATTTGGCGGCCTTCGAAGGTACCGGGTCCAAAAGATGGTTTTTGGAGGACACCCTGCAAGAACAACTTGCCCTTGAGCGCATAGCCGTTGAGGCACAGGCAGAGCTTGCCAAGGCCCAGGCTGAATATACCAAGGCTCGCACCGACCGGATGGAAAGCGGTGAAGCCCTGATCACCGTCGACGGTGCCGGTCTCCAGCCGCACCTTGAGATGATCATGTGGGAGCTCTTCGAATCCATTCGGGTCCGGGCCACCCAGGAAGGCCTTGACCAGTTTTTGTTGGGGGCGTGACATGATTTTTTTGAGTAAAAACTCCGTTAACGATCCCGGCAGCAATGTTGTCCTGCGCAATTACCAAGTTACCGGGGATTACAACTCTACGGCCCGGATCAGCCGGGTCAAGACGCTGGACGGGGCCGGCGTGCTGACGCCATTCGGGGCCAGCGTGGTGGACCGGGACCTGGCTATCAAATGCCGGGTGACGGATGCCGAGGCGGCGGCGCTTAGGTCGCTGCATGAAAACACGATTTTGGTCCGCATCAGTTTTTGGCAGGGACTTTTTCATGGGTATATTTACCGGTTGACCGTCCGGCGTGATGGGGCCGCTGAATTGACTTTTTATTTTAAGGGGAGGCTTACATGAGACGACAAAAGATGGTCGTCAGTAGTGTGTGGGGGTTCGAGCGCTGGCGGCATGGCATATTGCTGTCAAAACAAACCGTTGAGAATTTGGTGCCGGACCAGGTGATCAACCATCTGCTGGATGTTATTTTTTCCAACGGCACCCAAATTGCGAACTGGTATCTGGCCCTGTTTTCAAATGATCATACACCGCTGGCTACGCACACCTATGCATCGCCAGGATACA
>PDWJ01002965.1_pt1 | contig 29880 bp, 28 predicted proteins | sample 1430881 | NCBI WGS metagenome assembly PDWJ01 (sample SAMN01162460, study PRJNA174530) | Oral metagenome, whole genome shotgun sequencing project. | biome: Marine environment; feature: Marine mammal; material: Swab sample of the gingival sulcus; isolation source: swab sample of gingival sulcus...
AAAAAACAAAATTTTAGGAATATTTATATATGGAAAAATGAGATTTTAATTTGAGTGAAATTTCACTCTCTAAATTTCAGCTTTTTTTGTTTTTATATTGATGGACCTTTATAGATTGTTAACTTTTCTTTTGTTTAATATCTTGAACGCTTAATTAGAAGTAGGTTATAGAGTAGGTTTAGAACCAGTTGAATACAATCTTTAAATGATTCCAAAATAGAGTTGGGCTTTTTATTTAGATTTTATGATAATTTTTCTAACCTATAGTTGATTTTTATTGTACTTTTTCATTGTTGTTTTAGATTCTAGAAATAATTGATAGATAGTGTATGGTTTTTAAAAATTAATTATTTGTTTAATCAATATGATTATGCTTATATTGTAATACTACCATATACTTATATATAGAGGAGTTTGTTATGAAAAAAAAGAATCCTAAAGAAAATGTTTTTTCTCCGAGGTTAACAAAGCAGGAGCAGAAGAAAAAAATGAAAAAGTTAGAGAAGCTTCTTGAAGCAGAGACTCCTCAAGATTTTGCAAATCTATACTTTTCAACTAATTTAACAAGATCAGATAAGATTATGGCTACTAAATTTTGGCTTAAGAAAAACCCTCAGTTTAGTTCTGATGATATTTTAGATTACAAGAAAAATATCTATTCCAAGAGAAGGAAAGATCTAACTAGAAAACTTATGACAGATGATCTTAAAAAGTTGATAAAAAAGAGAACTTTAAAGAAGTATGTCGATTATTACTTGAGATCTAATTTCTCTATTCAAGAAAAGCAATTGGCTACTAGAATATGGCTTAAAGATCATCCTGAATACTCAAATGTTGATGTACAAAAGGAGAAGTATAAACATCCCCTATATGTTCCAAACATTAATGGTCGAAAATCTCCTAGAACGGATAAGAGGAATCCTGTTATAAAGGAGTTAATGGAAAAAAGTACACCGGAAGAGTATATTGATCTATACTTAACTAGTAATTTAACGAGATCTCAAAAGCAGGAAGCTACATCTATGTGGCTTAAAAGCTATCCTCAGTTTACATATAAGGATGTTGATAAAGCTAGAAGTAAGCACCCTGAATGGAGAAAAATGAGAAGGTCTGAGGATCCTAAACAGATTAAAAGAAGGACTAAGAGAAGGTTTAAAAAGAACGATTTTAGTGGAGGATCTCACAAAAAATGGACTAATGAGGTTCTTTTTGAATTTTTGGAGTTAAATGACAGTTATATAGATAGGGAGTTAGCAAAACATTTTAAAAGCTCTATTCCTGCAGTTCAGAGTATAAGGAGAAGAATAAATCTTTCTAAGAAGATTTTGAAGTTGGAAGGTAAAGAGGAGTATACTCTACAAGAGCTTCACGAATTAGTTTTAAGTGATGAGTTTGTTTTGAGAAGGAGATATAAATCTATGCTTGAGAAAAAAGATTAGAGTAACTTTTTTCTTAGGTATATAAATATCTAAAGCTTGCTTTAATGACTAATTTAACAGATATTTCTCTCTGTTTCAGGTAGTTCTTAACTTTTATTTTGTACTAAGACAGGGATTTTATGAAAATTGGTATATTGACATCTACAATAAGTGAAGAGGATTTTTTCCCCAATATAAAAGATCTAAAACAAAAGATTGAACTTAGAGGTGTTGAGGTAGATCTATTCAAAAATGGCGAATTTAATCTTATGATCTCAAAGTTAGGTAGTGAAATTTTTCTAAATGGAGAACCTTTTTTCCCAAAAGATTATGATCTTGTTTTTAATAGGTTTTCAGTTAAGGATAAAACTAACGCTGACTACTACATAATGGAGGAGTTTATTAGTAGTGGTGTTAACTTTTTTAATACTCCCTTATCAATATCAAAGGCAAGAAATAAGCTTCTTACCCTTCAGATATTGGGGAAAATGGGTGTTGATATTACAAAATCTTTTGTTATTAGAAGAAACTCTGATCTTGATAATGTAAATAGATATTTTACCTACCCCTTAATAGTTAAAAATATATTTGGATCTCTAGGTTCTTCAACTTTGATTGTTTATGATTTTAAACAATTAAAAGCTATCTATGATTATATTTGGAATGTAAATCGTAATGAAGTTTTAATGATTCAAGAGTTTATAAAAACAGAGGATAATTCTGTATCTGACTACAGAGTTTTTGTTGCCGGAGGAGATATTATCTCTTCTATGAAAAGAACAAATCATACGGATGATTTTAGGTCAAACTATAAACGAGGTGCAGATGTTGAATTTTTTGATATATCGGAGAATGAGAAGAGGATCTGTATTGAAATAGCTAATAGGTTTGGTTTAAAAATTGCAGGAATAGATTTTATGAGAAGTCACAGAGGTCCTGTTGTTCTTGAAGTTAATTCAAATCCTGGTTTAGAGGGTATTAGAAGAGCTTCTATAAAGGGAGGGTTTGATATTTTGGATAGATTGGCGGATTATCTTATTTCAGAAATAAAATCTTAGGGTAAAATATTATGAGTAAAATTAAAATTTTTGTGGCAATTTTAGTTGCTTTTACATTGGGTTATCTGTTCTTTGGTTCTTTCTTCTCCTCTGAAGAGAGTTTAATTGAAGAAAAAATAGAGACTATTCTAAGTAATTGTGAAAAGAGTGGTGCAGATGGTGATTTTGGTATAGCTTTAAAAACTAACAAAATAAAAAATAATCTGGACTCTCTTGTGTTTTTTAAGATTGAAGGTATTGATAAGTTTCTCTCAAAGTATGGTTTTATAAGTAGATCTAATTATGTTAATAATAGTTTTAATAAAGATGATATTTCATCTGCATTTTTTTACGGCTATAAAACACTTGAATCTTTAGAAGGTAAGATAGAAAAAATTTCTATTAATATTGTTGAAAAGAGAGCTAAAGTTTTAGTAGATTTTACTTTTAAAGGTAAGGTTAACGGTTTTAACATAGATGAATCTTTAAATTTTAGTATATCTTTTATTAAGAAAGATAAGGGTTGGTTTGTCAATGGGGTTGAATCAGATCTTTCAGAATAATAAGTTTTACCTGATTTAAGTTGTCTATATTAAAAACTGTAACCTGATACTATTGATAGTGTTAGTTCTTCTCGTTCTCGATATAGGTTATACTTTATTCTTAAATGCGTAACCCACTTTTTTACCAAGGTAAGTGATAAGTTAAGTTTTGGACCATGTACTATATAAACATCGCTTAATCTACTTTTTCCAAATTTTTCTAAATCATACATATATGTATCTATTTCATAGTGAAAATACTCTAAACCTATTGAAATAAACTTATTTTTACCTGTTATTCCTATTGAGTTATAAATATGGTGTTTATGATTAATAGGGTCCATCACAAATTGATCAAAGTCAATTCTTCCATACTCCTCATAACTAAGCTTATTTGTAAAATATGTTGTACCTCTTTTTATAGGGAAGGATAGGGAGTCTGATATGGAGTAGTTTTTTATTGCAAAGCTTTTTACATTTAGAGAATCATAATCGTAGCTTTGGTATCTGGTGTTAAAGCTTATTTCACCATTTATTTTAAGATTGTTATTGAATATGTATAAGTAGTTTGTTCTACTCTTTATATTATGGTTTTTATGGTTGTTACCTGATTTCAATGATGATATGTTTACCATTTTATAAAAATCATAATTTACAGTTTGTTTAAGAATTATATTAAAGAGTTCAAATTTAACACTAGGATATACTCCAAACTGTATAATATCTTTATCATTTAAATTTTCATTTTTTAGACTTTTATATTGATACTTCATATATTTAGCTTTAAGTTCAAAGTCTGAATTAAATTTTCTTATAAAATTTTCACTCTCTATTGAAAATCTATAGTTCTTAAAACTATCTTTATTTCCATTAATTAAAAATTTTTCTCTTCTATTTTTGTAGTAGATCTTTAAAAATGAACTTAAACCGCTTCTAACTATAGTTAATCTGTTACCAAAACCCAATTCGGATATATCCTGTCTGCTGTAAAGAGTATCCGGAGAGAAACTATCCTTATCATTTTGTTTGAAGTTAAGTAGTACAGAGTTGTTTACTCCATTTGGCATATCATAATCTAGAGATGTATCTATTTCATACTCAATATTTTTAACATTATTTAAATTGTTAGTAGTTGTGTAGTAGTTATAGTTATTTATTCTATACTTAGCATTAATACCGTAATATACATCATCTTGATAGAGATAGTTTTTTAAGCCTATCTCTACATCTCCTTTATAGTTTTGGAGGGAGTCCATACTGTCAAAGTTAAAATTTAAGTTTCCTACTTTATAGTTGTTTAAAGATATAAAATCTTCATACGAGTTTTCGGTGTAAATATTTACTCCACTGTTTTTTCTTTTATCATCCTTCTTATGGATAAATCCAACTCCTAAATCTGATTTAAAACTTTTGAGCTTAATACCAATAGATGGACTAATATAGAAATTATGGTTTGAGGGTTTTGCTAAGGGCTCATTTGAAGTGAAGTTTCCTAAAAATCTTCCTCCGTATCTGTATATATCTATATATTTGAGATATTCAGCTTTTATCTCATTATTATATTTACTGTTGACTCCATAAAAAGTTGTACTGTTTTTACCTTCTAAATTTATCAGTTGTAAGCTGTCTTTGTAGTCGTAGTAGAACTCCATTCCTACTTTTTTAAACTTATCAAAATCATCAAAATTTACCGATACAGAATCTCTTGAACCCATGAGAGGAACCCGTATTAGTATGACAAATACTATTAGATATATTAGTTTATTTGATAATTTCTTTATACTATTCAATAGGTTAAACCCAATCTGTTTATCTAGTTTTCCATCTTAAATTTTATATTAAAAAGATTCAGTTCAAAACTTGATATTTCGAAAAGATCTTCAACATTTTTACTCTTTAATATGGCTAATCCCTTTGATTCTATAATATCTCTTGCTTTTTTTTCAAGATCTAGAGGAATTATTTTTTCCCACTCTGAAAAGTTGTTCTCCTCAATTGCTCTATATATCATTTTCTCAGCTCTTTTTTCTCTGAGTTGATATATATTACATATGTTTTCTAAAGTATGACCATCTTTTAACATTGTTAAGAGCTCTTGTCTTTTATCGTAGTGTATATCCTTTTTGAAACCATTATCATGAAATCTATATATTTTTTTTAATTGGTTTTCATTGGTTTTAAACAGGTGTAAAAATTTAGATCCATACCTTTGAGCTTTGTAGTATCCTACCCCTTCAATATTGGTAAACTCTTCTAAGTTTGCAGGTTTTTGTTTTTCTATATCTTTTAGTGTAAAATCTGAGAATATAAAGTACGGAGCAATTCCCTCCTCTTCTGCAATACTATTTCTGATAGATTCAAGCTCAATGAAAAGAGGAGAATCGTTTGTTCTTTTATTTATCTTTTTTCTTATAACCCTTTCTGTTCCATTTAGTACATTTTTATAATTTTTACCCAAATATATTGAATCATCATCAATGTTTAATATTTCTCTACTTTTCATAAAATGATAAAAGTTTTCCAATTCAGAAAAAGTAAAGTGGCTCATTATTGAAAATGTTGTAAGCTCTTCATAACCTTTATATTTAATCTCTTTTGATTTTATACCTTTGAGTACTCTGGAAAGATCGTGAATATCTGTTTTTTTACCCATTCTTATAAGACAAGAGATGACTTTCTGACAATCTGTAGTAACATCAACAGAGGAGGAGTTATCAAGACAGCTTGAACAGTTTCCACAAAGTTTTTTTGTTGGCTCGTTAAAGTAGTTGTTTATAAATTTTGAGAGACACATTCCACTATTACAATAATCTATCATTGTTTCAAGTTTATTGTACTTTATCTCTATAACATCCCTTTCTGCGTCAGAGTTTCTTATAAAAAACTTTTGTATATTTATATCTTTTGGATCATACAATAAAATGCATTCTGAAAGGAGAGTATCCCTTCCCGCTCTTCCGGCTTCCTGATAGTAACTTTCAAGATCTCCGGGCATATTATAGTGAATAACATACCTAACATTTGATTTGTCTATACCCATACCAAAAGCGTTTGTTGCAATCATTATCTTGACCCTATCAAATATAAAATCATCTTGAGCTTTTTTTCTAAGTTGTTCGCTCATTCCACCATGGTATTTGGATACATTGTAACCACTATTTTTTATTGTTTCGTAGAGGGAGTTACACTCTTTTCGAGTTGAAACATAGATTATGCCTGATCTGTTGTTATGATCTTTTATAAAGTCTAAAGTAAAACTTTTTTTCTCAATATCTTTTACCACATTAAAGCTTAGATTTTTTCTCTCCACTCCGGTTTTTACTATATTGGGATTTTTCATATCCAAAAGTTCTATAATATCGTTAAAAACCTCTTTTGTAGCTGTAGCTGTAAAAGCTGATAGAATAGGTTTTTTAGGAAATATCTCTATAAATTTTTTAATATTTAAATAACTGGGCCTAAAATCGTGTCCCCACTTTGATATGCAATGTGCTTCATCAATAGCGATATGAGAAACTTTTAACTTTTTTATCCATAGTCTAAATATAGGGTCAGAACTCTTTTCAGGAGTTATATAAATAATTCTGTATCTACCCTTTTTTATCTTCTCTATTCTTTCTATGATCTCTTCTCTATTAAGAGTTGAATTTAAAAATGTTGATTTTATATTTAGCTGTTGTAATGAGTCGGTTTGATCTTTCATGAGTGAAATAAGCGGGGATACTACAATTGTTAAACCGTCAAAAATTATTGAGGGAAGTTGATAACATATAGATTTCCCTCCTCCGGTTGGCATAATTGCCATAGTATCAACCCCATTTAATATAGAGTTGACACAACTCTCCTGACCTTCTCTAAAGTTTGAGTAGCCAAAAATATCTTTCAATATCCTTTTTATCTTCATCTTTAGAAAAATAAGATATTGGTCTGATTAGTCAAGTGTATTGTTGCTGATTTTTTATAATATTTAACTTTTTTTGCCATATTAATAATTGTAATAATCTCTATATTTTAACATTAATATATATCTTTGCTTATATATTGTTTCTGTTTTTATAACAAAAAACAAAATAAAACTTGACATAAATTGACATTTGTATTAAATTTCTAGTATGCAAAATGGAGGAGTTATGAAAAGTAGGATTGTTACGGCATTTTTAGCATTCTTTTTTGGATTTCTAGGATTCCATAAGTTTTATTTAGGTCGATTTTTTGAAGGATTGCTCTACATAATATTTTTATGGACAATGATACCTTTTTTTGTAAGTATTATAGAGGGATTTGCTTTTCTCATAATGGATGATAGGGTATTTGATGCAAGGTATAACTATTTAGTTTATGATAGAGGTTTTAACATTCCCAGAGATATTAACATAAATGTTAATGGTGTAAAAAAAGATGGAAATAGTTTTCCAGATATTGGAATATTTAAAAAAAGGGATAGAAAAGAAGATTCAAGTAAAGTTTATTGTCAAAATTGTGGAGAAGGTTGTAAGGAAAATTTTACATTTTGCCCCAATTGTGGAGAGATGATTAATATTTACTAATGTTTTAGTTGCCATCTTTTTATAGATTAAAAAATTTTTTATAGTTACTTATTAGATTCTTATTTTACTTTATCTTAAAAGAGTTAAAAGGAGCTGTTTTGGAATCATTTTTGGAAATATTTTTTATAGTTTTACTATTTGTTCTACTTTTTAAAATCTCATTCTTTCTTATAAAGGTTGTAATTATAGCTTTGATAATAACATTAATGATTAGGTTGTTTAAAGCTGTTTTTTAGTAATATTAACCTGAGTTCGATATAAGCATTTAATTAATATTTAATGTAATAAGTATAAATATTTATAGAAAAGAGAGTTTCCTGAGACTCTTGGAGGGAACGAAAACTATAATTATATACTCATTTCTTCGAGAACCTCATGGTACAGATATAAGTTGTATCTCCAGCTTTAATTATTACATAAGATGTTCTATTAGTTTTGTATCGAGCTTAAATTAACCTTACTAAAACCTTTCCAGTTTATAAAAAGCTACTACTCTCCTAGTAAAGGTAGTTGTTCTATTTTATTCCATTAAAGTAGAATAACTATCTTTTTTTATTAGATCCTAGATTATGTTTTGAAACATTACAACTTAATTATATATTATTGAGTAATAATTTTTTTGCTCTAAAATTAAAATTTAGGAAAGGCTTGATATGAGTATTTTTTATAAATTGTTTATTTTTTCATTTCTTATTATGACAATATCCTGTTCAAAGAACATTGTTGTTAAAGATGTTGATTATGGTTGGGCTTTGGAGAAGGTTATTAAGGTATCCAAAGATACTAAAAAGGTAAAGAGACCCGATCTTTTCAAATTTGATCCTATATATTTCTTTCAGGCAGAAGATGTATTGTTGGGTAGTAATAACTCTCTTAGGATAATTAGAGACAGAGAGGGTTTTTACTTTGTTACAAGTAATATGTTTAAAAATGTTTATGTCCTGGCATGGGCTGAAGGAGGACTGGAGCTCATTAATAAGATAGATCTGGGCGTTGAAAATTTGGAAAAACCCTTTTTTAATCAAAAGGGAGATTACATAATTCTTGTTAATAAAAATAGAGAGTTTAAACTTAATAGATTGGGGGTTTTAAGTGATTAGATTTATATTTTTACTTCTTTTTTCTTTTAACTTGCTTTTTTCTGTAGAGTCTGATTATGAAATAGTTGAATCATACAAGAAACAGGTAGAACTTATAAAAAATAAGCTTAACAACATAAGTAGTAAGAGTGAGATTGATATTTTAAAGGAAGATATTTTATCTTTTAAAAATAAGTACATTGAAAAAGAGGAACTGATAAATAACAGTATATATCCTAAAACTTTTAGTGGTGAACTTAAAACTCTTAAATCTCTTTTTTTGCAAGCCTCAACTCAGGTATCCCTTTCTGAAAGAAATATCTATTTAAAGAGTAAGCTTGATAGTACTTATAATGTGATAAATGGTATGGAGAGAGAGCTTTTTACACTTTCTACTCAGTTTTCCAAGATAAAGAAAGAGAGAGACAAATTAAGGAGAGATATTAATTCTGCAAAGAGTGGGATTGTAAACAGTAGTTCAAATAGAGTTAAATTAAAAGATCAGGTTAAAAATTTAAAGAATAATCTTTTAAAGAGAGATCAATTAATATCTGATCTTATTACGACAATTTTTTCAAGCTATAGTTCAAATGGTGATAAAGATTTAGTGCTAATTAAAAATAAGAGTTATAACAATGGTATAACAGGTTCTATTTTAGATGCTATAAATGATAATATAGTATTCTTAGAACAGAATGGAAAAGATCTTGCAGATCTTAAGTTTTCCGGAGATGAATATAATCGCTTTTACCAAAATTGGAAAAGAGTCAAACCTGTTCTTCAAAAAAATGATGTAGATAATAATAGTATTGAAGAGGTTATTTCCAGTATAGATGAGAAATTGTTTTTTTGGGATAAACTTTACAGAAATTCAGTATCAGAGTTTCTTAAAGACTCTTTTATAAAGAGAGAAATAGAGGTAGAGCCATTTACTGATTTGGCATCTTTTCTTAAAAATTTTGAATCTTTTGTAAAGAGTGAATTCTCATCATTAGATGGAGATAAAGCCCTTTTTGTTAAAGATACTCTATGGAGTAATACTGTTTTAGTTTCTTGGAGTAAACTTTTGACAGATGAGAGGAATATATCGGAGGCTGACATTGAAAGAGTTAGCTCTATGTTTAAAACAGAGATTTCCTCCGGTAATAGTTTGTATCCAATAATATGGCTTACTTTGTCATTTCTATTGGTTATCATAATCTATTTTGCAGTCAAAAGGAGTAGTAGTTTGACTAAAAAGAAATAATTATATCTATTACTCTGCATTTGTATTAAAAAAATATGATTTTAGCAATCTTAAATTACTTTTGGATCTAAAATTTACTTGTCTTAAATAAAAATATTAATTTTAGAGGGTAAATTAAAAATATAGAGAAGAGCTCAAACAGAAGGTGTATTGAAATTATGAAAAAATTAGTATCAATTTTTGTTCCGGCAAGGGATGAAGAGAAAAATATTGTTGAGTTGATAAATAGAATAGATTCTACAATAAGAAAGATGTGTCAATTTGATTTTGAGATGATTCTTGTTAATGATGGTTCAAAAGATAAAACAGGTGAAATTGCTGACGATATGTCTATTAATTTTCCTTTTCTAAAGGTTCTTCATCATAGAAAGGGTATGGGGCTTACCCAAGCAATGAAGACAGGATTTGCCGAAGTTAGGGGTGATTATGTTCTTTTTTTACCGGCTGATCTTGAGTGTGATCCTAGAGAGGATATTCCTAAGTTGATGGATAAAATGATTACTGATGATTTAGATGTTGTTACAGGTTGGAGGCAGGGTAGAGGGGATGGTAAAAATTTTGCCTCTGCCATCTATAATACTGTTTCTAAAAAGCTATTTAAGGTTGATGTTCATGATATGAACTGGATAAAGGGTTTTAAGCGTGAAGTGTTGGAAGATTTGGAGTTAAGATCTGACTGGCACAGGTTTATAGTTATGATGGCAGCTGAAAAAGGGTATAAGATAGATGAGGTTAAGACAAACTGGTATCCAAGACTTTCAGGTTCTTCAAAGTTTGGATTAATGAGATTTCCCATAGCTTTGGTTGATAGCTTAGTTGTTAAGTTTAATATGGTTTTTGGCTCAAAACCAATGCAGTTCTTTTCTCTTTTTGGTGTTATATTAATGCTTTTAGGTGTACTGGGAATACTTTTTTTAACATATTATTATCTTGTTAAGGATACCCAGATAAGACCTCTTTTTACTCTTTCAACAACATTGATTATTGCGGGTTTACAGCTCTTTATTACAGGGTTTCTGGCAGAACTTGTTGTTTCTCAAAAAGATGAGATAAGTGATCTTAAAAAGAAAATAAAGGATCTCAAAAGGAGGTAGTATACTACATAAAATATATATTTAGTCTTTATAATTTTTATTAAAGATGATTTTATTTCTTTCGATTCTTGCGTATACCTTCAAAATTTATCAAATCTATTTTAACTCTCTTTTCTATACTTTTTAGCTTTATTATATCCTCTTCAACTATATGTATTGACTACTTTTTAACCTCATGTTTTGTTCCTATTGGTTTAAAATGTTCAAAAAAGAGACAAATATCATATTTAATTTTTTTCTTGACATAGTTTAGATCAGTTGGTAAAATTAGTCAAGTTGATAACAAATTTGCCATTTATTGGCAGATTTAATTAAATAAATTATTTAATACGTAGGAGATCTGAGTATGTACAATCTTGACAAATTCATGGCTGAACTGGAGAGAAAGAATCCGGGACAAGATGAGTTCCTTCAAGCTGCTAAAGAGGTTATTGAAACAATCATTGACACAGTTAATGAGAACCCTAAATATGTTCAAGCTAAGATTCTTGAGAGAATTACTGAGCCAGATAGAGTTTTTACTTTCAAAATTGAGTGGGAAGATGACAATCACGAAGTACAGGTTAATAGAGCTTTCAGAGTTCAATTTAACAACGCAATTGGACCTTACAAAGGTGGTTTAAGATTTCACCCATCTGTAACTCTTTCAGGTCTTAAATTTTTAGGTTTTGAGCAGATCTTCAAAAACTCTTTAACTACTCTTCCTCTTGGTGGAGGTAAAGGTGGTGCTGATTTTGATCCTAAGGGTAAATCAGATGCTGAGGTAATGAGATTCTGTAAGGCTTTCATGACTGAACTTGCTAAGCACATTGGTCCTGAAACTGATGTTCCTGCTGGTGATATTGGAGTTGGCGGAAGAGAGATTGGTTATCTTTACGGACAATACAAGAGATTGAGAAAAGAGAATACTGGTGTTTTAACTGGAAAAGGTTTAAACTGGGGTGGTTCTTTAATCAGACCTGAAGCTACAGGTTTTGGTAATGTTTACTACGCAAATGAGATGTTAAAGCACAATAAAAATACTACTTTCGAAGGTAAGAGAGTTGCTGTTTCTGGTTTTGGTAATGTAAGTTGGGGAGCTGTTACAAAAGCTAACGAGCTAGGTGCTAAAGTTGTTACTATTTCAGGTCCTGACGGATATATATATGACGAAGAAGGTATCAGTGGTGAAAAGATTGACTATATGCTTGAGCTAAGAGCTTCAAATAATGATGTTGTTGCACCTTTTGCTGATAAATTCCCAAGTGCTAAGTTCTTCGCAGGTAAAAAACCTTGGGAGCAAAAAGTTGATATTGCACTTCCTTGTGCTATCCAAAATGAGTTACATGCTGATGATGCAAGAGCTCTTGTAGATAATGGTGTAATTTGTGTTTGTGAGGGTGCTAATATGCCTTGTACTCCTGAAGCTATAAGTATCTTCCAAAACGCTAAGGTTATCTTTGGACCTGGTAAAGCTGCTAATGCTGGTGGTGTTGCTACTTCCGGTTTAGAGATGTCTCAAAACTCTATGAAGCTATCTTGGAGCTGTGAGGAAGTGGATGCTAAACTTAAGGTTATTATGAAAAATATCCATGATGCAGGTGTTAAGTATGGTACTAGAGAAGATGGATATGTTGATTATGTAGCTGGATCAAATATTGCCGGATTCATAAAAGTTGCTGACGCAATGCTTGATCAAGGATTTTAATGGATAGATCTATATCCAATGAATCTTATTTAAAAAGCCCCAATTTTGGGGCTTTTTTGTTATAGATTAATCTGTTTTAATTAAGTTGTTTTTATCTACTAAAAAAGTTGAATGAAATCTTAGATATGGGATAGAAAGAGATAATTTTCTAGGCATTACTGAATTTAGCTTTGCTTCTTCTTTATGGTCAGAGTTGAAATCTCTTTATATCACTCACTTTTTTAGGCTCTGTTTCTTTGGATCCATTTTGCCATAACTTCTAAACTTTGCACTTTTTCAACAGATTCTAAGTAGATTTGTTGTGTTTTGGAACTAATATTATAAATTTACTGCCAATATTTTCCTGACTTTCTACTATAATATCACCCTCTATTTTTTTTAGGAGGTCATGGCTTACTATTAACCCAAGTCCTGTACCACCCTCTTTTTCTGTTCCTCTTCTTGTAACTTTTTTATTTATCTTAAAAAGGTTTCCCATAATCTCTTGAGACATACCTATTCCATTATCCTCAATAATTATTTTATAAATATTTGCATCTGAATAGATACTTATATCATTACTTATACAAGATTTAAAACAGATGTTTTTTTGGTTAATATTTTTTTCTAAAAGCTTAAATGCTTCATCAATAATTTTTTTGAGAGATACTTCAATATATGTTGGTTCAAAGCTTCTCTGCTGACTTTTCCCCCATATTAGAAGCTTTTCTAACAGGTTATATGTTGTAGATGATAGTTTTACAAGGTCATTGATTAAGAGATCTGTATCTTCCTGTTCCAGAGCTTTATCATTAATAACTTTTAAAGCTTGTTTAAGTGTTCCTATAGGACCTTTCAGATCATGTGCAATAATTGAAAAGAAGCGGTTTTTTGTAGCATTTAACTCCTCCAATTTGCTGTTCTGTTCCAATAGTTTCTTTTTAGATTTTCTTAGTTCTAAATGGGTTTTTACCCTTGCCAATAGCTCATTATTTCTAAATGGTTTTAGAATATAATCTACAGCTCCGAGATCGAAACCCTTAACAATACTTTGACTATCCACTTTTGCTGTTAAAAAAATGATGGGTATATCTTTAAGGCTGTCCTCTTTCTTAATTTCTTCACACACTTTATAACCATCCATTACAGGCATCATCACATCAAGAAGAATAAGATCAAAATTGATATTTTTAAGTTTTTGCAAAGCCTCTTCTCCACTTTTGGCAAATGAGATCATATAGTTTTCTTTGCTTAAAACAGATGCTGCAAGCTGAATATTTGTTGTAATGTCATCTACAATTAAAATTTTTGAATTTTTCATTATATGTAGCCTTTTTCAATAAATGTTCTAATATCCTTCTCTATCTTTTCTGCAGCTTCCGTTGTTTTAGAGTAGTACACTTTAGTAAAGAATCTATCATTTATATCTACTGATTCTTCTAAATTATTTAGAATAGAGTATTTAGTGTGTCTTGCAAAATGCTCAACAGGTATAACAGTTCCTGAAGTTCCAATAACTACTAAAAGATTACATTTATCAACAGCATTATAAAGATCCTGATAGAATGGAGCAGCTTCTCCAAACATTACCACATTATGTCTCATAGATTTTGTCTTACATCTATCGCAAGTTATATGATTTTTTATGTTTTCATAGCCTATATCCTTTATCAAGCCACAGTTTTCACATACAATTTCTTTTAAATACCCATGTAGATGGATAATATTTTTAGAGCCCGCTTTTTCAAAAAGATCGTCTACATTTTGAGTTATTACGGATATCTTTTTCGGATACTCATTTGCAAGCTTAACAATAAGTTTGTGCATTTTATTAGGCTTTTTATCTTTAAGATCACTTCTTCTTAAATCATAAAAATTTAAAACTTTTTCTCTATTTGACATATACCCTTCAACACTACAAACTTCCATTACATTATGATTCTCCCATAAACCATTATTGTCTCTAAATGTGGAAAGTCCCGACTCTGCTGAAACTCCGGCTCCACTTAATATCAAAATATCTGCCATAAAACCTCCAAATTAAACTTTCTATTTTAGAATTTAATATAAATTAAATATTTTACAACTTCTGTTTGATATAAATTAAAAACAGTTTTTAATAATTTATAAAAATAGATTGATAAATATTAGTAATATTGTTATTATTAATAGTTGAGATCTCTTTTGAAAAGATCATAAATGATGGGAATTTAAGATAAAGTTTTTTGGAGTGAGACTTAATTCTAGTTTTGTTATATCACCTAAAAAATTTTAAATATATTTCAGTTATAGTTTAACTACGTAAATAGATTCGTTTGTGGTTTTGTTTTCTATTTAAAAGAGGGTAAAAGGGATAGTTTTAAATTTTATTCAGGTTCAAATTCAGGACAAATATTATGAAACTGGCTAATAAAATTATATTAACTGTACTTATTTCTGTTCTACTTTTTAACTCTACTCTTTTTGTATACAGAGTTTCAAAGCAGAAAGCCACTCTTGATGCTGATTTTAAAGAAAGAATTGATAATATTCTATTAACTACAATTGAAGGGTCTAAACAATCTCTTTACAATTTGGATTTTAATAGTTTAGAGTTTTTTATTAATACAATTTTTATGAATAAATATGTTAAAGGAGTAGTCTTTAAAAATAGGGTCAATGTTACAATTGCTTTTATAAATGGAGAAAAAATTACCTCTTTAAGAGATGTTGACGAAGATAAGATAAACATAGATACTGATGATGATACAATAACCAAACATGGCAAGATAAGCTTTAACAGAATAAATGAGAGAGTTACAATATATTTTAGCAAGAAAGAGTTTGATAAACAGACAAATCAAATTATTGTTGATCATACAATTGAATTTTTTCTTACGGGGTTATTATTTTCACTGCTTTTACTTATGACTATAAGAAGAGTTGTTTTGATCCCTATAAAAAAATTATCTGTTTTTTCCTCTGAAATAGTAAACAATCTTGTTTCAGTTAGGAATGCACTTGCAGAAGAGAGGTATGGAGAGAATGTTTTAGTGGATTTGAACAAGATTATAATAAATGAAACTAAACTTTCAAATGATGAGTTTGGAGATCTTCAATATGTTATGATAGATATGGCTAAAACCATAAAGAACTCTTTTCAGACTGTTATGGAGAGATCAGATGCCATTGAAAGGATAAATGATGACCTTGAAGATATGATTGAAGAAAGAACTGTAAAGCTAAAAAAAGTAAATAAAAAACTTCAAGATACAATAGATACTCTTCAAGAGACACAAGGAAAGATGATTCAGCAGGAAAAAATGGCAAGTTTAGGTAGTTTAGTTGCCAGTGTTGCTCATGAAATAAATACCCCTATAGGTATTGGAGTTACGGCTGCTTCTCATCTGGAGGATAGAACATTATTAATAGAGAAACTTTCAAAAAATAAAGAGATGAAAAAATCTGATTTTATGGCATATGTAACAACTGCTGTAGAGAGTTCAAGAATGATTCTCACAAATTTAAACAGGGCGGCTCAACTTATAAACAGTTTTAAAGAGATAGCCGTTGATCAAACTAATGAAAATATTAGATCTTTCAATCTTAAAGAGTACTTAAATGAGGTTATTTTAAGTTTGAAGCCAAGACTAAAGAAAACAAAGCACAATATATTTTTAGATATTGAAGAAAATATAAATCTATTAAGTTATCCCGGTGCTGTTTCTCAAATTTTTACAAACCTAATTATGAACTCTCTTACACATGGTTTTAAGGATATAAACAATGGAGAAATTTTTATAGAGGCTAAAGAGGTAGAAGAAAATATAGAAATTGTTTACGAAGATAATGGTATTGGGGTAGATGAAGAGACTGTAAAAAAGATTTTTGATCCTTTCTTTACAACTGAGCGAGGTCTGGGGGGAACCGGATTGGGAATGCATATTGTTTACAACAATGTTGTTGAGATTTTAAAGGGATCCATAGTTTGTGAAAGTCGAGATGATAGGGGTATATCTTTTAAAATAATTTTTCCTTGTAAATCGGGATACTAAAGGTAATTATTGAAACTCTCTATTTTATTGAAGTAGATTGTTAAGGTAAATAATTATGACCTCTCCTCATGTTGCGGAACTTACATCTGTTGAGGAAGGAACAGAATCATTTATTGATTCATACCATAAAATATTAAATGGATTTAAACCTAATTGCCTATAGAAATAGAGGTTACTAATTTTTAATTTTTTAACTACAGGAGGAGTTTTGAGTAGGAAAATTGTGTTTATTACAGGAGCAAGTTCAGGAATAGGAAAATCTTGTGCTAGGAAGTATGCGGAAAACGGATATAATTTAATAGTTTCTGCTAGAAGATTGGAAAGATTAAATAAGCTTAAAGAGGATCTTGAAAAAGAGTACAAAATCTCTGTTCTCCCAATTCAAATGGATGTAACGGATAAAGATCAAGTTGTTTACATTGTATCAAATCTTCCTGAGGAGTGGAGATCTATTGATATTTTAGTTAACAATGCCGGAGGAGCACTTGGTCTTGAGAAAGTTCAAGAGGGAAGTTTTGAAGATTGGGATCAGATGATTGATGCCAATGTTAAAGGGTTACTGTATTTAACAAGATTGATTGTTCCAAACATGGTTAAACAAAATCGTGGACATGTAATAAATATAGGATCTATTGCCGGAAGATATGCTTATGGTAATGGTGCTGTTTATTGTGCTACTAAAGCTGCTGTAAAAATGATTAGCGATGGTTTAAGAATTGATACTGTTAATACTAAGGTTAGAGTTACAAATATTGAGCCCGGTTTAGTAGAAACTGATTTTAGCAAGGTTCGTTTCCACGGAGATGAGGAGAAAGCTAAAAATGTATACAAGGGTATTGAAGCCTTAACACCGGAAGATATTGCTGATCTTGTTTTCTACGCTTCAAGCGTTCCGGAAAGAGTACAGATATGTGAAGTATTGATTACTCCAAACAATCAAGCAAATGCTACAACGGTTTATAAGGAGTTGTAAAGAGTTTAGCAGTAGAGACGCAAAAATTTGCGTCTCTCAGACTTTTGATAAACTTCCCATTACTTCATCATCAAATTTTTATGTTCAAATCACCTAGTATTTCCAGGATCAAATCACATAAAAATTGGATTCTTTGTACTACTAGTTTCTCGAAAGTCTAACTTTTTAAGGCAATCTCATTAATTGTGTCTCTTATACTTTTTATAAGTTAAACTCTCTCTATACCTTAAAATTACAATCCCTAAATGGAGATGAAATATAGTGAGTTATGAACCTCCTTTTAAAATAACAACAAAAATTGTAGAAATTATTTCTCAAATATCAGAAAAAATAGGAGTTATTTCAGTATCTAACTCTGTTGATAACTTTTCCCCCAGATTGAGAAGAAGTAATACAATTAGAACAGTTCAAGCCTCCTGTGCTATTGAAGGGAATGAATTAACTATTGAACAGGTTACAGCTCTTTTTGAGGGAAAAACTGTAATTGGTTCTCCTAGAGAGATCCAAGAGATAAAAAATGCTCTCGATCTTTATGAAACTATGGAGAGTTTTAATCCAACTTCTAAAGAAAGTCTTTTAGATGCTCATAAAGTTTTAATGCTTGGTCTTATAGATAATGCTGGGCAATTTCGCAAGAGTGGAATTGGAATAAAAAAAGGGGATAAAGTTGTTCATATTGCACCTCCATCAGAAAACATTTACCCACTCATAAGTGAACTGTTTAATTGGATTAAAACTACGGATATTCATCCATTAATAGCCTCCTCTGTTTTTCATTATGAATTTGAATTTATTCACCCTTTTAGCGATGGAAATGGTAGATTAGGGAGGTTTTGGCAAACTATTCTACTAAAAGAGTGGAACCCTATTTTTGCCTATGTTCCTATTGAAACAGTGGTTAGAGATAACCAAGAAAGATATTACAAGGCTCTAAATAAAAGTAATCAATGTGGAAATTCAACTCCATTTATTGAATTTATCCTTGAAACGATTAAAATAGCTATTGAAAAAATCCAAATCGACCAAGTAAGCGATCAAGTAAGCGATCAAGTAAGCGATCTACTTAAGGTAATTGGAAACAGGGAGCTTTCAGCATCTGAATGTATGGAAAAACTAGGTATAAAGCATAAACCTACATTTAGAAAGAATAGATTAAATATAGCTATAAACAAAGGTTTAGTTGAAATGACCAATCCAAACTCTCCGAGAACACCTTTGCAAAAGTATCGTCTTACTCCTAAAGGTAAAAAGTTTATTACTGGGTAAGGTCTGCTAAAAAGTTGTAAGGGAGGACGGAAGACGGAAGATGGAAGATCTGCTATAGTGACTAAAAGGTTCTTTATTTCTATCTAGGATCTATTGAAAAAAGAATAAATATTATTTAGTAAGTTAACGACTATTTAATAGCTATAAAGTGTAAGGGTTTTATTTTAATTATGAATTATGAATTATGAATTATGAATTGTGAATTGTGAATTGTGAATTGTGAATTGTTTTTGCCGTAACTTCTTTGTTTTACACTTTTTCAGTAAACCCTGGATAAAACAACCATATTTTCTCCTATTTTCAACAATCCTAAACTCTTATCATTGACATTATAATAACTTAAAACTATATTTGCACTTCAATACATTGTAAAGGGTCTTTTAGATATGAAGGAAAATATTAGAAATTTTTGTATAATAGCACACATTGATCATGGAAAATCTACACTAGCAGATAGAATGCTTGAAGCGACAAACACAATCTCCGAAAGGGATATGAGAAATCAAGCTTTGGATAATATGGATCTTGAGCAGGAGCGTGGGATTACTATTAAAGCTCACGCTATACAGATGATCTATAAAAGAGGTAAAAAAGAGGAGTACACTTTTAACCTTATAGATACTCCGGGGCATGTTGATTTTACCTATGAGGTTAGTAGAAGTATTGCATCTTGTGAGGGAGCTCTTCTTATTGTAGATGCTTCTCAAGGTATTGAAGCTCAAACATTGACAAATTTATATCTTGCAATGGAGTATGATCTAGAGATTATACCGGTTATAAATAAGATTGATCTTCCTAACGCTATGCCGGAGCAGATTGCAGAACAGGTTATAGACTTAATAGGCTGTGATTTAGATGATATTATCTTTACCTCTGCAAAAACAGGAGAGGGTGTTGATCAACTCTTAGAAAAGATTGTTGAAGTTGTTCCTTCTCCAAAAGGTGATGGTAACGGTAAACTTCAAGCTATGATTTTTGACTCTACCTATGATCAGTTTAGAGGTGCTATTGCCTATATTAAGATTATAAACGGCAAACTTAGTAGAAAAGATAGGATTAAGTTCTATAACACCGGAGAGGAGTTTGAAGCTGAAGAGATAGGTATTTTAAAAATGGATAGGTTTAAGAAAGATACTCTTTCTGTTGGAGAGGTTGGCTATCTCATTACAGGTACAAAAAATGCCAAAGATATAAATGTTGGTGATACTGTTGTTTTGGCTCAAGATAAGGAGGTTGAACCTTTAGAGGGTTATCAAGAGATTAAACCTATGGTGTTTTCCGGTGTTTTTCCCGTAAGTACTGAAGATTATGATGATTTGAAAGATTCATTAGAAAAACTTAGCCTTAACGATTCCTCTTTGGTGTATACCCCTGAAAGTTCACAAGCTCTAGGTTTTGGTTTCAGAGTTGGGTATTTAGGATTGTTGCATATGGAAATTATACATGAAAGGCTTGAAAGAGAGTTTGATCAAGTTGTAATAAATACTTTTCCAAATGTAACTTACAGGGTTCATACTCCCAAAGGTGAGGTTTTAGAGATAAACAATCCAAAAGAGTTGCCGGATTCCCAATATATAAGCTTTGTTGAAGAACCTTATATTAAGGCACAAATAATTACACATACCGATTATATAGGTGCTATTATGAAACTCTCTCTTGAAAGGAGAGGTATCTACAAATCAACAGATTATCTTGATGAAACAAGAGCCGTTCTAAAATTTGACTTTCCTCTTGCGGAGGTTATTTTTGATTTCTTTGATAAACTAAAATCTATATCAAAAGGTTATGCTTCATTTGATTATGAGCTTAGTGATTATGTTAAATCTGATATGGTTAGACTTGATATGCTCCTTAACGGAGAAAAAGTTGATGCATTAGCAGCAATTTTACATAAAGATAAAGCTTACCACTACGGCGAAAAGATATGTAGAAAGATGAAAGATATTATACCTAGACAGATGTATGATATAGCGATTCAAGCTGCCATTGGTACAAGGGTAATATCAAGATCTACTGTTAAAGCTCTTAGAAAAAATGTAACGGCAAAATGTTATGGTGGTGATATATCAAGAAAGAGAAAGCTTTTAGAAAAGCAGAAAAAGGGTAAGAAAAAGATGAAGCAGTTGGGATCTGTTGAACTTCCTCAAGAGGCTTTTTTAGCCCTTCTTAAAATAGATGACTAATTAGGAGTTTAGAATAGTTTCTATTTTTTAGATATACAGTTCTACTTCTTTTTTACTTTTGGGAGGTTCTTCTTTTGTGAGTAAAATTAGGCCTATATCTTTTATAATATTTCTTCTTTTGATACTATTTTTTAAGGTTTCGGTTGCTGATTTTTACAGAGTTGGTTCAAACTCTATGAGGTCAACTATTGTTAAGGGTGATAATATTTTAATAAATATGCTCGCTTACAACTTTAGAACGCCAAATATTGTTACCATTCCTATTATAAACTATAGTTTTTCAATACCTTCTATAAATATTAAACATTCAAATATAGAGATTGGAGATATAATAGTATTTAGGTTAAAAGGTTTCAATAAGCCATTTATAAAAAGGTGTGTAGCTATTAGTGGCGATAGAGTTATGTTTGATAACAAGAGATTATTTGTGAACGGGGAAGAGAACCCTTTAATAGAGAAACATATAGAGCTTTTAGATTCAACAACATTTTCTCCTATGTATAATGATCCAAATATATATCCAAATGGAAATGGTAATAGAGACTACTATAAAGAGGTTATAGTTCCTCAAAACTCTATTTTTGTTTCAGGGGACAACAGGGATTTTAGCTTGGATTCAAGATATATTGGATTTATTGATAGAAAGAATGTTGTAGGGAAAGCGGTATTGATATACTATTCAGATGTCAGTGGAAGATCTTTAAAACTAATCAGATAGATCAATATCGTCAAAATCATTTAGAAGTTGATCAAAACAATGAATTTCATTATCAATTGCCAACTCCAGTTTATAGTTTCTTTCAATAATAGATCTATAAACAGGATCTTCAGCTTTATAGACACGAAGTTTCCTGCTTTCATACTCCTTTGGAAGCGAGATAGAGACGCTCATATACAATCTTTCTTATTACTTTATGTTTGATATTAACTGCCCAAAATCTAGTTGTATAAATATTTTTATTATATGATTATTATCATATTATTTATTCGGCTAATCTTGTTTAAATTGTTATCTATCATCTATTGGAGTTAAAATGAAATATCACATTAGGCTTAACAAAGATCTTATTAGAGGTGCTAAAACGGTTATTTTACCCGGAGATCCCGGAAGAGTTGAGAAGACATCTAAAACTATAGATCCAAATAGTAAATATCTCGCTTCAAATAGGGAGTATACCTCTTACCTCTCTTACATTGAAGGAAATCCTATTTTGACTTGTTCAACAGGTATTGGGGGACCTTCTCTCTCTATATGTGTGGAGGAGTTAGCTGATTTAGGGGTTGAAAATTTCATAAGAATTGGAACAACTGGTGCAATTCAAGAGGATATAAAAGTTCCTTCAATGATTATAACCACAGGATCGGTTAGATTGGATGGTACATCTCTTCATTATGCTCCTATAAACTATCCTGCAGTTGCTGATTTTGGTTTGACAAATATTCTTGTTGATAGTTGTAGAAAGTTGAACTTGGATTATAAAACAGGAATAACAGCTTCCTCAGATACATTTTATCCGGGTCAAGAGAGGTATGATAGTTTCACTAAATATGTTAGAAGAGAGTTTCAAGGTTCGCTAAAAGAGTTGCAGAAGCTAAATGTGTTAAATTTTGAGATGGAAAGTTCTGCTCTTTTAACCATATGTTCTGTTTTTGGTTTAAAAGGAGCTTCTATTTGTAGTGCTATAGTTAATAGAACCAAAACAGAAACCCCTGATGATACCGTTTTAGAATTAGCAGAGAAAAATTTAGCAGATGTTGTATCTTTAAGTGTAAGAAATATATAAAATGGAGAGTTAGATATGAATATTATTGATGCAAGGGGCTTAGAGTGTCCTACGCCCGTAATTAAAACTAAAGATTTTATTGAAAGTGGTAGTGGTGGAGATTTTAAGGTTTTAGTTGACAATATAGCGTCAAAAGAGAATATTTTAAGGTTTTTAAAATCAAAAGGTTTATCTGCCGAAGTAGTTGAAAGTGGAGATCAATTTGAAATTATTGTTAATAGTAATATTTCCTCAGATTCTATATCCAGTTCTAAATTAAAATCAAAAAATATTGTAAACAATGTTATCTATATAAGTGATGATAAGGTTGGAAGTGATGAAAAATTAGGTAAGCTTTTAATGAAGAGTTTTATACATACAATTAAGGAAGCTGATCAATTGCCAAGTAGGATAATCTTTGTAAATAGAGGTGTTTATTTGACAACAGAATCTAAAGATAGTATTGAAGATTTGAAAAATCTTTCAGATCTAGGTGTAGAGATCTATTCTTGTGGTACCTGTTTAAACTATTTTAATCTTACTGAAAAGTTAAAAGTAGGTGTTATTGGAAATGCTTATGATACTGTTAATTTTTTAAGTATTGCAGATTCTGTTATAAAGTTTTAGGAGATTTATATGTATAAGATTATGCTATTTGACTCAACAAATCAAGTTATGATGGCTGAGAGTTTACTTATTGAAGCCGGTATTGAAATAAGATTAGTCCCGATACCCAGAGAGATAAGTTCCTCTTGTGGAGTATGTGTAAGGTATAGAGAAGAGGATGAGAAAAAAATAGTTGATTATCTTTCTAATAATGGTTTAAAATATAAGTCTATTGATTGTTTAGAGTGTAGTTAATAATCCTAAACTTTAATCTGCTTATACTCCAATGAAAAAATAATAAGGTAAGAAGTTACGACAGAGTTAATCTTAGGTAGTTTATTATAATAAGATTAACTATTTTTTATATCAAAAATCAGATTGATATATCTTATTTTGAATCCATGTTACTTATTTTTAATACTATGTAGTAAAAATACTAATTAGTTCTTGACAATTTAATTTAGCTATGTTACATTTTAATTTAGTTAGCAAAATTACTAATTAGGAGTTTTTATGAAAAACAATTTCTCACCATTGAATTTTCTTGCATCATTGGGTGCAGGTGGTATTTCTGTAATACCTTTTGCCTTCTTTCAGTATACACACCATAAGTCAAAAGGGTTAATTACATTTTCACAAATTGATCACTTTAATTTAGGAGGTTTCAAACAAGGATTATTTCACTCTCTTGAAGCTGTTATGATTGTTTTTACTCTTATTCACATTTATCTTACAATTGTGAATTTATTTGGATTGAGCAAATGGGTAAAGAGTGAAGAGTATGAGGGATTTAAAAATGATCCTCTGAGAAATGCGGCTCTTATGACACCCTTTCTTTCGCTTGCAATGAGTATGAATGTTGTTATTGGTCCTATTAGATTTTTTATTCCTAATCTAGCGTCAAATCTTCAAGCTATGATGTTGCCTGCTCTAATAGGGATTACTCTTCTTGCTCTCTATGCAATGTATTGGGAAATAAAACTTCTTAAAATATCTTTTTCCAATAGTTTTGATGTTGCCAAGATAAATTTTGGATGGCTTCTGCATCCATTTGCTCTAGGTATGATTACAGTTACTGCAACTGGTATAGCGGCTATGTCAAAAAATCATACTTATGCGAGTATAGCAGCTTTCTTAGCCTTAACTATTGGTTCTATGGCAACTTTTCTTCTTGTTGTAAAGGTTGTATCAATCTTTCAGTCCCATTTTAATGCTGATGGTCTTCCTGCAAAACAGTTCATGCCAAGCTTTCTGATTGTTGTACCTATAATTACCATTTTAGCTATTTCGGGATTTAGACTTTCTCACTATTTTGAGCATAATTTTGGTTTTCATATGGATGCCGTAGGTGTTTTAATTGTTGTTATAGCATTTGCATTTGAAACTTGGTACCTCTTATTTGGTATAGCACTTCTAAAAACATATCTAAAAACTGATTTTAGAGAGAAAGAGTATTATGTAAGTCAATGGGGTTTAATTTGTCCTTTTGTAGCCTATAGTGTACTTGGATCATTTGTGTGGAAGCTTTTTGTTCCAAATCCTGTTATTTATACCGTTGTTTTGATAAGTGCGGTAACTTCAATTATATTTTTCTTTATAATGCTAAAGAAACAGTTTAAATATTCTTAGAACCTTAATGGTTCATTATATAAAAAAGATCTCAACTAATTTAATAATTGAGATCTTTTTTATAATGTGTTTTTACTATAAACGCTATTTAACTAATACCATTTTACCTGTTTTAACTTGATTTGATGCTTCAATAGAGTAGAAGTAAACACCACTGTTCAAGTTAAGAGCATTAAAGTTAATACTATTTTTACCGGCACTCATATTTTCATAAGTAGCAGATTTCACAACTTTACCACTATTATTGAAAACATTAAATTTAACATCAGATCTATTTTCGATAGAGAATTTTATAGTAGTTTCAGGATTAAATGGATTAGGGTAGTTACCATCTAAAGTTATACTCTCTACAACCACTCCTTCGTTTATTGATGAAGTTGGGTTTAGAACACCTTTGTTTTGAGCCTCTGTTGCATTTGCAAAGTAGTTGTTATCTGCTATGTTTTGAAACATTGGATCAATACCTGTAATATTATCAGTAAAAACTCCTTCATAGCTTCCATCAATCAATCTACTGTTAGGATCTCCACCGCCACAATTAATACAGGTTTGCCAGAAATCTCCACTATAGCTTGTTCCGTTTACATCATGCTCAAATGTAGCTTGATAGGATAGATTATTGGTTATTGTTGCATAATTTGCCATTGTAGCTCCACCACCCCATCTGTATCCTAAAATTGCAACTCCATCAGGTATCCAATTTCCTGCTTGAGTAGTCCAACCTAGAGAAGAAACATTATAAAAAACATTGGAGTCAAAAGTAATATTTTCCTCTAATATATCTTCATTCATTATTGCAGCTCCAAAACAGTCTACAAAAGTACATCTGCTAATATTAGCCTTAGCACTTGTTTCTGCAGTTAGAGTTCCATCAAAGTTTAAAGCTCCATGGAAAATTCCGTTTTCTTTCCCTTCTTTAGCAGGAGTGTAGTTACCACCGTTTTTAACCACAACATTGTACATGTCAAATCTTGTGGATACATTCTTAATAAGTATGGCTCCATCCTCAAGATCAATAACAGCATTTCCACCTTTCTCATTGGTATCACCAACAATCATAATGTTTAAACCATCTCCTGTCTCTCCTCCGATATACTCATATCCACCTGTATAAACTTCACCGTTTAGATAAACGAGCTTATCATAGTTTTCCCCATTATATGATCCCGGTTGTGCACTATTTATAGCCTCTTCCAATGTCATTGCACTTAAACCCACAATTAGTGCAAGAAGGATTAAAACTATTTTTTTCATTTTCTTCACCTCTTAAAAATTTACAATCAGACAGATTATAATATTAATTAGCGTACGAATCAATGATAAAAATTTGAAAATTGGGTAGTGTATTTTTACTTATATAAACAATAGAGTTAAAGTTAAGCTGATTTTTCATCCAAACTAAAAGATTTGTGTTTATAGCATATTTCAAATAGTGTTAATCTCTAATAGGAAAATCAAACTTATATTACTATCTTATTGTAGTTAAAGCTACTTTTTGAGGGAGATTTGTAATGAATAAAGTATTTATTATCTCTGATAGTAATATTTTTTTTAGGGATGAAGATTATTTAAATTTTTTAAATATAAAACCTAAAGAAGTTGCAAATATTAAAACAGATGATAATGATATACTTATTTTGGATCTAAATCTTCTTTATACCCCTCTTTACAAAAAGTTTAAGATTTTAAAAGGGTATAAAGTTTTATCCGGTTTTTTTAGTGATAACGGACTAGTTGAACTTTCTGAAAGGTTTGGTTTTGATACTGTTATCATAAAGCCTTTCTATATTAAAGAGTTAAACAATTTGTTAGAGAATAGATTATAATGGAAACTCAACTATTAATTTGTGTAACGGGAGCCAGTGGTTCAATTTATGCCGAAAAACTTTTTGAAGTTTGCAGGAAGAATAATATTAAGTTTGATCTCATAGCTTCTGAATACGGAAAATCGGTTTATAAGTATGAAATCGGGAAGAATCTTTCTTGTGAGAGTAGCGGGGCTGAACATATTTTCTTAAATAGTGATATGTATAATAGAGCGGCCAGTGGATCCAATCCTTACAAGGCTGTTATTGTTATACCCTCCTCTATGGGTACTATTGGTAAAGCAGCTTCAGGTGTTACGGAAAATCTTATAAATAGGGCTATAGATGTTGGTTTAAAGGAGGAAAAGAAGGTGGTAATCTGTTTTAGGGAAACCCCTTTAAACGGGATCCATTTGAAAAATCTCTCTACCTTAAAAGATAATGGATGTTCAATTTTTCCTCTTTCACCATCATTCTATTTTAATCAATCATCTGTGGACGAGGTAGTTATAAATCTCATTTACAGATTGTTATCGTTAGTGGGGTATGATTTAGATGAAAAGAAGAGATGGAGTTGATCCTTCAAAGGGTGGTAGCAGAAGTTCTATCATTAAAATGTTTAACAATATTGCTCCAAAGTATGACAGATTAAATGCTCTTTTTAGTTTTGGTATTGATTCCTATTGGAGAAGAAAGGCTTTAAGAAAAATTGATAAAAGCAATAGATCCATAGTTCTAGATCTTGGTTCCGGAACAGGAGATATTATCCTGGAAGCCAAGAGAGAAGGCTTTGGAAAAGTTGTTTGTGGAGATATAAGTCTAAACATGCTAAAAGTTAACGGCTCCAGACAGAAGAGAAGATTTAAAGAGATAAAGTCAACACTTATAAACAGTGATGCTGAATCTCTTCCTTTTAGTGGTAATAGTTTTAAAAGTTGTATTATTGCTTTCACTATAAGAAATGTTGAGAGAAGGGATAGGGCTTTAGATGAGATTTATAGGGTTTTGGATAAGAATGGAGAGGTTGTTATTATTGAGTTTTCCATACCTAAAAGTAAAATTATTTCATTCTTTTACGGTCTCTATTTCGGTAAAATTGTAAAGCATTTGGGTGGTTTACTTTCGGGAGATATGTATGCTTACTCATACTTTCCCGATTCTGTAGAAACTTTTCCTACTGAAGAGGAGTTTGTTAAGCTTTTGAAAAAGTCTAATTTTTCCAATGTTAAGATTTATTCATTAATGTTTGGTATAGCAACAATATATGCGGGTAAAAAGATTTAGTTTTATGTTTTTTGATTATAAAAATTAAGATTAAGAGGTTAATTATGGTTAAAATGAAAAAATTTGCAAATGATCTTATAGATTTCTTGGATCAATCTCCCACAGCTGCACACAGTGTTGAAAATAGTGCTAAAATTTTGAGAGAGAATGGTTTTTTTGAAATAAAAGAGAGTGATGAGTGGAAACTAAAGAAAGGTGATAAGTTTTATGTTATAAGACATAATACTACACTTATTGCCGGAATCTATGGTAAAAAACCTATTGTAGATGCCGGTTATACTATCATTGGATCCCACACAGATTCCCCAACTTTTAAACTAAAACCAAAGGCTGTTTTCAGTAATAATGGGTATGTTCAACTTGGTGTTGAGGTTTACGGAGGTCCTCTCTTCTCTACATGGACAAATAAAGAGCTCTCTTTTGGTGGTATAGTTGCCATAAAAGGATCTAATGGTGAAATTGAGATTAAAACTGTTAAAGTAGATAAACCTATACTTATTATTCCTCAGCTTGCAATCCACTTTAATAGAGAAGCTAACACAGGTCTAAACTTAAATCCTCAAATTCATCTTTCTCCAATTATGGGGCTTTCAAAGGATAAGGTTGATGATAGCTTAGTTAAGGAAATTATAGCAAAAGAGTTTTCTGTTGATCCAAGTTGTGTTGTTGATTATGAGCTTGAACTTATAGACCTTGATAAAGGTAGGTTATGTGGTATTAATGAGGAGTTTATTGCTTCAAGAGGTATTGATAATAAATCTATGGTTCACGCTTCTCTCTATGCTCTGCTTGAAGCAAAAAAGAGTGATAAAACAAACATGATAGCTCTCTTTGACAGTGAAGAGGTTGGTTCATCAACTACCAATGGTGGAAATAGTTCAATGATGAAAGATATTCTTATAAGGGTATGTGGCGGTTACGAAAATTATCTCAGAGCTACATCTATGTCATATTTTATGTCGGCAGATGGTGCTCACGCTTTCCACCCTAACTATCCTGAGCATACAGAACCAAGAAATAAGGTATTTATGAATGAGGGACCAGCAGTAAAGATTAGTTCAAGAAAAAGTTATGCAACCAATCTAAATGCTTCAGCCCTATTTGAGAATCTTTGTAAAGAAAACAATATTCCATTACAAAAGTTTGTTAACAGATCAGATGTTAGGGGTGGAGGAACCATTGGCTCTATGATAGCTACAAATCTTGGAGTAAGAACTCTAGACTTGGGTAATCCTATGCTCGCTATGCACTCTACAAGGGAGATAGCGGGAGTTAAGGATCATTATTATATGAAAGAGGCGATGAAGGTTTTCCTAAACAGATAGTAAGAACGGCTAGAAACTTCGGATTTCTTCGTTGAAGTAAGTTTTCCGTTGCTCACTTACCATTTGTAAGCTCTGCTACTCAAATTTACTTCGCCTTGAACTCCTCGTTTCTAGCCATTCTTACATATTATTTTCAATCTAACATATCTACTCTTGTTTTGATTCTAGAATTTTCTTTATTAAATTAACCTGAGTTAGATATAAAAAAAATTATCTCATACTTAAAAATTAAACCTTTCTTTTAAGCTCTTAATAAATTCTTCAAAAGAAGGATATTATATGATTACGAGGAACCGATGTATCCTCTATTCGGAAATTATTTAATATCCTATTCCAATTTCCGACATAGCGGTGGAATCGGCAAACCCTGCAAGGGTTTGAGC
>PDWJ01001406.1_pt1 | contig 29855 bp, 28 predicted proteins | sample 1430881 | NCBI WGS metagenome assembly PDWJ01 (sample SAMN01162460, study PRJNA174530) | Oral metagenome, whole genome shotgun sequencing project. | biome: Marine environment; feature: Marine mammal; material: Swab sample of the gingival sulcus; isolation source: swab sample of gingival sulcus...
CACCGGCGGCGAGCCCACATTACAAAAAGATTTGGTGGCGTTTATCTCCCGGGCCAGGGAAATGGGTTACAAAATAAAGCTGGATTCCAACGGCACCCGCCCCCGGGTTCTGGAAACCCTGTTTGACAACGATCTGGTGGATTATCTGGCCATGGATGTGAAAACCGATGTGGATCACTATCCAGGGTTGCTGAAACACAGAAACGATTTGGAACGTATCCTGGAAAGTATTCAACTGGTCATGGAAAAAGCACCGGATTATGAATTTCGAACCACCTGTGTTCGGCCATTTATTGAAACCGACATCATGGCGGGGATTGCCCAGCTGATTCGGGGCGCCAGGCGCTATATTCTACAGAAGTGTTCCCAAAATGTGGCTGTGCTGGATCCGGAGTTTGTATCGGATGGCACACGGTTTTTTACGGACAAAGAGATGACGGCGTTACGGGACGTTGTCGCTCCCCATGTTCAAGAGGTGCGTATCCGATAGCTGTACTTCTGACGGGGAAATTATTGGTATGATTTTTTATGGGCGGCCTCGACGAACGATCTGGCCGCCCTAATTTTTTGCGTGGAGATGGGTGCCATTGCTCCCGTTGTCTAAGGCCTTATGAGTTTTGGGGCCGATCATTGTTATTTTCCCCCGCAATGCTTTATATTGCCTCCGCTGGCAACACGTTCGATACCAGCATGTCCTGTTGCCATAATAATAACTTACCGCGTTATCTGGTGGCAGGGTGTTTCTCGTCTGGCTGGATGTCGGCCTCTGGGTATACCATCTTGCCGGTCATGGAAAGGTCATAGCCGCCGTATTCCTCGGCCGCCCGCTGAATTACCTTGCCCTTGAGCAACGCGAGAAACTGTTGGATTCCCTGATCAAAGAAACGATCTTTATTAATCAGCAGATCAAACCGCTCCCAGTGAAGGGGAAGAAAATCAAGTCCCAGAACGTTGGCTGCAGCCCGGATGCCTGGTCCTGCATGGGCCTTGCCCGTGAGAATGGAGAGTCCCACATCAAGGTGTTTTGACACATTGGTGGTATATCCTCGGATGGCATCGCCTTGAATCCCGGCCTTTTTCAATTCTCGGTCAAATAATTGACGCGTTCCTGTACCCAAACGGCGGTTCACCATGGTCAGCCCCTTTTTGGCCAGGTCAGCGATGGATTCAATCCTTTCAGGATTGTTTTTTGCGATCATAATGCCCTGTTCACGCATGCACATATTGACGACGGCTGGTGCCTGGATCATTTCATCTTTGATAAAAGGAAAATTATACTCTTCGTTGTCTGCCACCAGGTGGGATGCTGCAATGTGACACATATTGGTGCGCAGGGCCTTGAGTCCGCCCATGCTGCCAATCATGCCGAACATGGCCATGTGTTCCTCGTGTTTAAGATTGAATGTGGATATCAGGCGTTCCAAAAGCAGGTCATTGGATCCGGCAATAAGCACCAGTCCGTGATAGGGCGGCAGCTGGCCGACTTCCGGATAATTTTCAGTTCCTGTCTCCACCCATTGTCGGACCAGGTTGATGGGAAAAAGCCACTTGCCGGTCACCTTGGATGCCGGCAGCCCTTTCTCCGCAATCAGTGCATAAACCATCTTTTCATTGACGTTGAGAAATTTTGCCACCTCTTTGGTTGTCAGCATTTCATCCATGGCGGGTTCCCTTTTTCGGCCATCAGGCCTTGCGCCCGAAAGTCTCTGCCACAATAGCAGTCATCACTTCTGGCGGGGTCATTTGACCGCATTCAATTTTAAAGTCACAGAATTTATTATATAAGGGTGTCCGTTCTTTGTAAAGGTCGGCCACCCCCCGGCCCGGATCAATGGCGACCCCCCGGGACACAAGATCCGACAGGCGGGTCATCAATACTGGCAGATCCACAGACAAATAAACAATGGTCGCAATCTTTGATAGATGTGCCATGGCTTGCTCTCGGTAAATCACTGAACCACCGGTTGCAATCACCTGACGGTTGCAGTTGAGACTGGACAGGTGGCTGCCCTCTATGTCTAGGAAGGTCTTCAGTCCTTTTGATTTGATAATCTGTGCCAAGCTCATCTGTTCTTTTGTCTGGATCAGAATATCTGTGTCCTGAAAACCAAATCCTATCTTTTTGGCCAGCAGAACCCCCACAGTGCTTTTCCCAACTGCAGGCATACCGATTAATGCTAAATTTTTTTTCATGGTAATTTGATTATCATCTTAGTTTAGAGAATGTCAGCGCCTTTAACTATTTTAAATATTTTGGTACTGGTATTTTGCTTTTTGCAATCAATTCAATTGTACTGCCATTTATAGCGTTGTTCCATGATTAACAGCGCGTTTTCTGGTTATGCAAGGTCTCATGGCTTTTCCAAAGGATCGCTTGATATGGGGGCTCCCTGTGTCTCCGGTACGCTTGACTTTCATGATCGGTAATTCTATCTTAGGGCCATCCTTAACAGATACGGGCGATGGACCTTGTATATACATATTGACACACAAATGTGGTAAAACGTATGTCTCCTCCGATTTTGCTTATCGTTGGCAGATCCAACTCTGGAAAAACCACCTTGACTGAGAAATTGATACGGGAGCTCACCAGCCGGGGCGTATCCATCGGGTCGGTGAAGCACACCCATGAAAAATTTGAATTTGATAAAAAAGGTAAAGATTCCTGGCGCCATAAACAAGCCGGTGCCTCTGCTAGCCTGGTCGTGACTGACAGCCGTGTGGCCCTAGTCCGGGACGATGAACGGTCTGAGATCGAAAAAATTAAAACCTATCTCAAGGGGGTGGATTTGATTTTGGCAGAGGGATTCAAAACTTTGGCCCTGCCTAAAATCGAAATTTTTCGTACAAATAGTCCCCATGATAAACCGATCTGCCTTGAAGATACGAATCTGAAAGCCTTTGTCACGGATTCGGATTTCAGGCCTGATGTCCCGATTTTTGGGTTGGAAGATATTAATGAAATCGCAAATCTAATCCAAACCGCCTTTCTGACCGCCGGGGAATAGCAATCCATGAGCCATTCAATGACGCATCACCCGCCCTTGGGACTCGCTTTTCTGCCTTGGATAATATCTTTGGCCCTCCTGTGGATTGGTTTGGCAACAACAGCCATGGCAGACGATGGCCAATGTCTGATTAAATTCGACACCGGCGCTGTCAATTGGCGCACGGGAAACATACACGTCACAGGAAAAGCCGCACCGGTAGTTGGCCCTGACGGGAACCCCGTGTCCATGCCGGGGCTGGCCAAGACCCATGCCATACGTAACATCATTGCCACCCTCAAACAGATCCGTATTACCCCGGATTTGACGGTGGGAGAATATGCATCCACCAACGATGTCATCCTGGCCGGCATTGAAAAAACAGCCCAGGATGCGACCATTACCCGAAAGCTTTATACTTCGGCCATGGATGTGGAGATGGAGATGACGGCCAATTTTTTGGGCGGATTTCTTCAACTGGTGCTGCCGGATCATATCCGCCAGATTCCAAAAATCAGTGATCAAACGCCCAAGGCTGGAGAAATGCGGCCCGTAGCGTTTCCCATTGGCCGAGCACCCTATTCCGGCCTGGTTATTGATGCTCGGGGGCTGGACTTTGCACCGATCCTCTATCCCACCATTGTGGAAGAACAAGGCAAGGAGGTCTATTCCTCTGTGTTTGTGAGCCGGGAATTTGCCGTTCAGCATGGGGTGGTGACGTATTCATGCCAGATGTCCTCTGCCCTTTCCTTTGATCGGATCGGCACCAATCCGCTCGTATTAAAAGCATTGCGTCGGGGCAAGGATAAAACCGGGGCCCTTGTGGTTAGCCTGGCCGATGCCAAGATCCTGGAAAAGGCAACGGAACGTCACAAATTTTTAAAAGAGTGCCGCGTCGTTATTGTAACGGATGCTGCTATACTGGCGGATTGATTAAGGCGTTATCCAGCAGCCGGGACTTACCCACATGAACGGCCATGGCGACGACAGTCTGCCGGTCAATTACCGCCATTGGTACCAGTGTCACTGGGTCACAGAATGCGATATAGTCCACCCGGGTATGATCAAAGCCATGGATATAATCTGTCATTGCTCGAATGATATCATTGGCATCTGTATCACCAGCGGCAATGCGTTCTTTGGCCAGTGTAATGGATTTTGACAAACACAGGGCCACGTTTCGCTGCTCTGATGTCATATAGGCATTCCGGGAGCTCATGGCCAGACCATCTTCCTCCCTGACAATCTCCACTGGGATAATTTCAATATCGAAATCAAGATCCAGGACCAACTGCTTGATGATCTGCAACTGTTGGTAATCCTTCTTTCCAAATACCGCCACATCGGGCATTACAATATTGAACAGCTTGGTCACCACTGTTGCCACGCCCCCAAAGTGACCCGGTCGTGACTTTCCACACAGGTAATTGGGCAAGTGGTCCAAGGCCACACGGGTTTGGTAGTTATCCCCGTACATTTCATCGGTATGGGGCAGAAATACGGCTGTGGTGCCTGTGGCCTCAGCGAGCTTCAGATCCATTTCAATATTTTGGGGATACGCGTCCAGGTCTTCATTGGGGCCGAACTGGGTGGGATTCACAAAAATGCTCAGTACCAGTTCATCGCACAACGGTTTTCCCTGCGTTAGCAATGAAATATGACCCTGGTGAAGAGATCCCATAGTGGGAACAAAACTGATGGTCCTGCCTTCACGTTTCTTTTTCTTTGACCAGGCCCGCATCTCGGCTTTTGTTTTTAGAATTTCCATCACTTACTCCTGTCCCTGTTTCTTGAACGTTTTTCCGTATCGTGAATCGACATGTTTGCCATGGTATGGTTTTCTCAAAATATGCGCCACGTTGTTGACTGCGCTTTTTAATACATCTTCTAAGTTGGAATGTCCATTGACTTTAAAAAAGGAGATGGCCGTTAAGTGATGGTGAGCGACTGACCCGCCCTTTAAACTAAAAGAGCTCTGGGATGGTATACAATGAATATCGACTTAAGGACAAACGAGTGACCCTGTCAAATGCCTGACATTCGCCCTGTCAAAACCCTGCAATTTTTTCCCTTTTTTCAGCGGCAAAATATTCTTTCAATTCCGTAACTATTTGTATTATAATTAAATATGGGAATTGTGGCCTTTTTGGCATGTCCCTTGCTTTACTCCCTTCTCAACAGTTTAACACCCCTTTGGAAGAGGAAGTGTCCATGAAAGAAACCCTAAATAAATTCAGGCGCAACCTGTCAACGGTATTCAGCCTGGTCTTGACATCTTCGGTCCGTCGGGCGGATGCATATAACAAGCTGAGCCGACACATTGTCGCCTTAAATCGGAAAAACAGTGCAGAAGAGATCATCAATGATGTGGCGGACTGCCTCAAAGAAATTCTGGGGTATCGTCTGTTTGCATTTGTGGTGAAAAAAGAGGTCTCCCTCGATGTCTGGCTTGATCCCCGGATGTACAAATCATCAATTGAGGAAATCCTGCTCAGGGATTTTAACATGCACAATGCTGAAGATATCAATTACCTGAACCATGAATTTAGAGACGGGGAAATTCAGGAAAAATTCAACCTGGACACCTTGGTCCATTACGACCTTAAGGAAACCAACTGCCATGCCCGACTATATATGATGCCCCAAAAGGGTCTGACGCCTTTCCATGACGAAGTGGTCCGTCTCATCCTCCAAGGATGTGCATCAGCCTTGTCAAAACAGATTGAAATTGAAGCGCTTAACGATGCCGCCGCCATTGATCCCCTAACAGGCTGTTATAACCGGCGGGCCCTTGAAACGCATCTGCTTAGCCAAGCTGCTGCTGCCCATCGCCACAAACGACCGCTTTCCGTTTTCATGTTTGATCTGGATCATTTTAAACGGGTAAATGACACATATGGCCACTTGGGAGGCGATACAGTGTTAAAACAGGTGGTTCGAATGGCCAGAAAAAACATCAGACAAGAAGATATTTTGGCCAAATATGGCGGAGAGGAATTTATAGCCATCCTGCCGGAAACAAAAAAAGCACGGGCCATGGCATTGGCTGATCGGATCCGGGCAAAAATTGAGGCCATGCCCATTGCCTTTAATGGCAAAACCATTCAGGTGACCGCCAGTTTCGGCGTGGCGGAATTGAAACCTGGCACCGACATCACACGGCTCATTGAAGATGTGGATGCCATGCTTTACAAGGCCAAGCTCAACGGGAGAAATACGGTGATGCCTGGCCTAATTAAAGTGTGCCGCCCTATATGTTCTTCAGCCTGTCAGGGCGTCCGGTAAGGGTGCCCTGGATCACACGCCCCATAAATACCGGATCCCCGGCGGTGGTTTTGGGGATCCGGTCATGGGTTTCCAGCGCCACACGGGTGCAGGACGTGCCAGCTTTATGCCCCAAATCTCTGATCATCCGCGTAAGTTCTTCTTTCGCGAATGCATCGGCCTTTTCAAAATCCTTGAACCTTTGGTTTCCTGAAATGCCTTCAATGGTAAATCCGCCGGATCCGGGAATAATGCTCAATTGCCGGCGTATCATGACTTTTGATGTGACGGCCCCAATAGCATTGGCCACATCGGCATCCTCTGGCATCACCGCCTCACCCCCGAAAGGCGTTACCGCCTGTGGCAGAAAATAGCGAATTGGCGCCCCAATGCCGATGACGGGCTGTTTGAATTTAAAACAGACTTGATACTGGTCATTGCCTCCAGCCATAAGGTTTGCCATCAATGCCTGGCAGGCTGGGCAGGTGTCCATGGCATCAGAATCCGTTTCTTCATCCAACTGCCGTTTCAGCAGGGCCATGGACAGTCGTCGCACGACCTTATCCATTAATTCACAGATCAGTTCGTCCACATGTTTTCCCGCTAAATAAGCCAAAAAATCTGTATATTCGTGGGCCAGTTCGGTATCCCACTGCTGGAACTGCCCTGCCATATGCATCAGGTCCGTGGGGGTGAGCCCACAGCGCTGAACTATAAAGTTTTCTTCCAACCGTTCCAGAGGCAGGCTGCGTTCGGAAAGTGCCCCAACAGCATCGGCCAATTCGTCAATGGCCATGGGCCGCGCCGTCAGGCTGTCCACGATTTTTTTCTCCAGCGGCGTCAGTGTGAGATCCTTTACCGACCCGGTATACAAGAGGATCTGCATTTTCTGGGTGGACGTTGCATAGCGGCTCAAATGATTGCCCATATAATCCATGGTCCTTCTCACTTTCGGGAAGGTACTGCCCAGCCAGGAGATGGGCGCCACACGCTTGGGCCCAATGGTAAATTCCCCCTTAGCAAAAGAGATGAGACTGTCGCCCCCAAGGCCGGTCGTCCGAATGTCAAGTGCTTTGACATGGGTTCGATGCCCGCCCACGTGCGAACCGCTCTCATTGAGTTGTACCTGATTTTTTTTAAGGACTGCTGTATCTGTGGTGGTGCCGCCCATATCAACCACAATTGCATCTTTGATGCCAGTGAGATGCCGCGCGCCGGCCACACTGGCCGCCGGGCCAGACAAAATGGTTTCCACGGGCCGTTCCTTGGCCATATCTGCACTCATGAGCGTCCCATCTCCTTTTACCACAACAATGGGGGTATGGATGTCCAGGGCCTTCAGTACCGTCTCAAGATCATGAAGCAGACTGGCCAGCCGGGGAATGATCCGGGCGTTGAGCATGGCCGTCATTGCACGTGTTTTAAAATTAAGACGGTCAGACAATTCATGACCGCAGCTCACAAAACACCCGGTTTCCGCCTGAATCGCTGCTTTAACTGCCAGTTCATGGGCCGGATTAATAGCGCCTGCATATCCCGAGACGGCAAAGGCGGTTACACCTTGAGTGTCCACCATTTTTCGTGCAATGGCTGTTACCTGCTCCTGGTCCACCGGTGTCTTCTCTTTGCCGGAAATATCCAGCACACCGCTGACAACTGCCTTGGGTTCATAGGAAATGGTTTTCCCCATTCCTGCCGGCGGCATGATGATCATTCCCACCTTTTGCCCTTCCATTTCGACAATGGCATTGGTGGCTAAGGTTGTGGACAATGCCGTAAGTGCCACTTGCTCAAGAAGATTGGGATTCAGTTGGGCGAGTGCTTGTGAAATACCGAGGGTGAAATCCCATTTGGTGGTCAGGGATTTGGCCTTGCACAATGTGGCTTCATTTTTAAGGTCATAGATGACCGCATCGGTATAGGTGCCGCCCGCATCAATCCCAAGTCCCAACTGAACATCGGACACCTGCTCGGGTACGTTTCCTGCCATGACAGTCACCGTTTTATCCTTGGGCGCAACGCTACCTTGCTTCCAGAGCGGCCGGGCTGACAAGGTGTCCGTGATGGCATCAAATCCGATGATATGATCCGGCGGTACAAAAAGCACTTGGTCATCGGTGTGATCGGCGGTCATCAGTTTGGCAATCAGTGCGTGGCTGCCTGGAATCTTTTCGTATTCCCACCCATAGATTTCGGCCATTTCTCGGGCCTGGGCGTCATACTTGGACGAGGACTTGATATCGGTTTCAATAAATGCCGCCCGCTGATAATTGTTCTGCCAGGCGTTAAAAAACTTAAATGTGGTGTCTGCTGTCTTTTTACCGTAGGCGTTTAATAGGTCATCATATTCGACTTTTTCTGGGCCCATCCAGACCTGCCGCCGTCGTTGTGATAGGGGTTCGGTATGTTCCTCGCACCACCCTGCGGACAGATAATAGGTCCCTGGAAATTGTTCAAACTGGGCTTTATAGGCGGAGTCCCCCCCTAAAAACAGGGCAATGCAGTCATGGACTTTGGGAATGACCAGGGGAATCTGCCGGGACTGTATCCCAATGGTTCCTTTGCCGCAAACCCCGTACCCAATGATGATCCGGTCACCATCTTGTTTCCTTGATATTTCGTCAATGGCCGCCTGCAGTTTTTCCTTGAGCCGTTTGGGATTATTGTGGAGACCCGCTTCAAGAAATTTATATTCAAAATCTATCCCCTGGCTTTGAGCATGGGATTTCATATCGACAGCCAATACGGCGCAGGCAATAATATAGGTTTTCAGCGCCACGATTCCCTCTGCAAGTTTCCGGTTCTTAATGTGTTGCGCTAGAATACACCACGAGGTATTCATGTCAAGCGGGAACAGGCCCATTGCGGTTGCGTGCTTTTGTTTTTCATCCATGTTAAAAGCGATTCGATGAACCAATTCACCCCGCCATGGCCACAACATCTTAACGCCCCCCCCCATCTTTTACGAATACTGCAAGCATCCTTTGGTCGTTATACTTGACCTTACCATTTTTTATCTATCGTTTTATTTTTACACTTGACTCTCGGCACCGGATAAGGGTATAAGCGTTCTGATTTCAGCGGGAATAACTCAGTGGTAGAGTGCGACCTTGCCAAGGTCGAAGTCGCGGGTTCAAATCCCGTTTCCCGCTCCAAGAAAATAAATATAGCCCTTGGCTTACCAAAGCCAAGGGCTCTTTTTGTGTTTCCTATGTTCAATTGACGTACACGGATTTTCCCCATTTCTGTTGTAAGTAAAGTCTGTGTCATTCAATCAAATCTTTCAATTTTCGTTGTGGCTGTGCCTGCGTGTTGATAGATTCAGGACGGTCCATGGCCGTTCGTTGAAAAAACAATTTATATCGTAATCGCCTGCCAACACCGATAACATGACACGTTTTAATATGTCCAAACGTAAGAATTTTCCTTTGCAATACGAAATAACTTGTTTAACAGATCCGTTTCTTTCATGATGGGTTCTCATGGACGTTGGAATGATATAAGGTCGGGTAATAAGAAATCATGAAAGAAACGATCTGTTCGTCTATCTTGTTTATCTAACGAGAACGGAGAAATGAAGGACACAGACAAAACAACCCAAATTAAGAAGAGCAACCCATTTGATGGCCAATCCTTTTTATATAGGGACGTTTCGGAAGATAAAAAGAACGCATCGAATAACGGGCTTGGCGCCGCCACGCTGCATCTGGCCTATACAGCCCCGTTTAATTTTTCTCAGAGTGTTGAATTCATGAAACGTCGTGCCATTAAAGGGGTAGAGGTCATTGACGATGAAGGGTATGCCCGGACATTCAGGACAAACCATGCCAAAGGGTATTTCACCGTCAGGGATATTGCCAATGAATCGGCATTGGCGTTGCGCATTGTCTGTGATGACATCAGGTGCCACATGAAAATCCATCACCAAGTTCGGCGAATGTTTGATTTAGATACCGATTTTACGCCGATTAATGAAAAATTTCAGAGGGACACCATTCTGTCCAAAGGAATGGTAGCAGGGCAGGTGCCCAGGCTCCCCATCGCTTTTGACCCCTTTGAATTTTGCGTCCGGGCAATTCTGGGGCAGCAGGTTTCGGTACAGGCGGCCGCCACCCTGGCCTCCCGCGTCGCGGAAAAGGCACGTCTTGAGACAGAGGCCAGGTTTCCAAGTGGACTGGATTATTATTTCCCCGGACCCCAGGAGCTGGTTCAAACTGATCTTGAGGGAATGGGTATCACCCGGGCCCGGCAGGCCACCATTGCCAATATGGCCCAAGGGCTTATGGATAAGGTTTTTTCCTTGAACCTCAACCAATCGTTTGAGACATTTCAAAAGAATTTTTCCAGCATCAAGGGCATTGGGGAGTGGACGGTGGCCTACGTGGCCATGCGGGGAATGGGTATGGTGGACAGTTTTCCGGCCACGGATTTAGGCATCATTAAAGCCCTGGAAAAAAATGGGAAGCGCCCCTCTCGAAAAGAAATATTGAAACGGGCGGATTTATGGCGGCCTTACAGAGCATACGCCGCGCTCTGCCTTTGGAATCAATAACGGAGAGCTCAATGTATTATACACTATTCGATACCCCTCTGTGCGAAATAATTTTGGCCGGAGACAATAAAGGATTGGCCCATCTCCACCTGAATACCGGGGAGGGTCGTCGTCAATGTATACAAGTGGAAAACTGGACATTAAATCCAGATTATTTTTCTGATATTCAAATCCAGATTATGGAATATCTAGATGGTCGCAGGCAATCCTTTGATGTGACATTAAACCCAGCAGGTACACCATTCCAAAAAATGGTCTGGAGGCAACTTCTTCGGATTCCATACGGTCAACTGGTCTGTTACGCAGACATCGCTAAAAAACTGGGAAACCCTAACGCATCAAGGGCAGTGGGTGTCGCTAATAGTAACAACCCAATTCCTTTGATAATTCCCTGCCACCGGGTGGTGCGTGCCGATGGCGGTCTTGGCGGATTTGCCCATGGTCTGTCCATTAAAGAGCAACTCATCGCATTGGAAAAAACAAGCGTCCTTTTGGCATAAATAAACAAATCTAAAAAGTTGTAGTTTGATCCTTTGGATATTCATAAATTAACGTTTATAAGTTGTGGGAGCTCTGATGTTAAAGCCCTAGGCTCCCGTTAAAGGTGCTGGCAGGATTAATAGAGCTATAAATAAGTTATGTCTATCTTACAGCTGCTACAATTAAGCGATAGGCAGTTTGTGATATTTATATTTGGAAGATATAAAATTTTTACTTGACTGAAGAATCCTGATCTGATAATGAAAAAGACTATAGGTAAAAAAAGTAAAAAAGTGTGGTGCAGTAGTTTATGTTTTGTATTTTAATGACTTGATTTTATTACTTAAATAAAAATGAATGAAGTGGGTAAATTATTTCACAAAATGATAATGAGAAAGGTGGTAAAAAATATAAAGATTATGATTTTAGTATATCTGTGGGGGCCATATAAGTTCAAGATGCTATAGCACCATACTATTTTTTTGCCCGAAAAACATAATAATTCACAAAAAAACTTGGCGGTGTTAAATTAAATGTTTATTTTTTGTGAAATAAAGATTGAAATAAGGGGGGTGATAGTATAGAAAGAGTAGAGGTCGTATGATCTGAATGAACTTTGTAAGAAATTATTTTTTAATTTGTAAGTTAATTTTAATTTAGGAGAAGAAAAATGAGAAAAATTATTTTTAGTGCTATTACAGCTCTTTTTTTGATTGCTGGAGTGGTTCAAACTGGCTATGCTGCCACTGTAAATGAAGTACTTCATAATTGGTATTTTGATTTTGAACCAAATGACGCAAACAATGGCATGGTGCCAATCGCCAACTATTTTGATCTCGCCACACCAAACACTGTTGACTTAACTATTGGTATGAATGATGATTTTACCTTTGTAAATGAGGGTTCCTTTGCAATTGTCCAGAGTGATGGTCAAATGTTACCTTTTAATTACATGGGCCTTTTTACAGGTGTCTACACCTTGTATGGAGAGGGTAACCTGGTAACTGAATCTGTCTCTTTTACTGGGGGAACCCTGGACTTGTATTTCGGTGGGCAACAATTCGCCGAATTTAACTTGACTTCAGGTGATGGGGCTATTGATCAGACCGGTGCGCCTGCAAATAATAATACGTTTACAATATTCTATCAATCAACCAGGTTAGACCCAGGGTTTATGTTTGATCCTTATGGCAACGATCTGGCAGATTTGAACTTCGTAACTGCTTTTACAACAACAAATGCCGTTGTACTTGCCAATCCAGATCCCAATAATCCTGGTCACGACTTTTATCTGGGTTCAAATGGTCAAATTTTCCTGACGGCTGTACCTGTACCCTCTGCAATTCTTCTTTTTAGTTGCGGTATTATTGGGCTTGTCGGCTTCGTAAGAAAAGAAAGATAGATAAGCGCTAAAAATTCGTTTAAAAGAATTAACCGCATCCTGCTTAGCAGGATGCGGTTTTTTATATTTTCATAAGTGTTCATATGAAAGAATCAAGTTAACCCATTCTTTCTTTCGTAATTCCTTTAGGGTAACGGGTGATGAAAGACCCAGCCGTTTTTCTCCTATCTTACATTTTTCTACCGTTCGAGTATCGTTTTTATACATAAGTTTCTATATTTCACGATTTTTCCGGACGCATCTTAGATGAAAGATTGCGTTGGCCTTGACTCTGGCTAACAAATCAAGCCGTTGAAATTTTAGGTGATACCTGATAGAAAACAAGTTTTAATACTTTAGGGGGGATGCGCCATGCATTACGAGGGAGTGATGATCCGGCCTCCCAGTGAGGCCAATAGCATTTTGCTCCAGGTGACCCTGGGATGCTCCCATAATAAATGTACCTTTTGCGGGACCTTTAGGGATAAGCGCTTTAATATCAAGAAAGATGATGTCATCTTTGAGGATATAGAGTTTGCCAGGACGTATTGTCGCCGCCAGAATCGACTGTTCATCTGCGATGGGGATGCCATGATTATACCCCAGAAGCGGCTGGTGAGGATCCTGAAGCGGATTCGATCACGTCTGCCCTGGGTCGATCGGGTTGGGGTCTATGCCAACACCAAAAGTATTGCGATGAAGACCGAGGCAGAGCTTGAAGTGCTTAGGGATCTGGGTGTAAAAATAGCGTATATGGGGTTGGAATCTGGGGATGATCAGGTGCTCAAAGAGATTCGCAAAGGGGCCGATTCCCAAAAAATGATCAATATGGGCCAAAAGTTGAAGCGCGCAGGCATTAAAGTATCCGTTACGGTGTTACTGGGGCTTGCTGGACCTGAAAGGTCGCTTGTCCACGCCTGTGAAACTGGGCGGGTGCTCACGGCCATGGATCCGGATTATGTGGGGGCGCTGAGCCTGATGCTGGTGCCAGGCACGGAGTTGCAGGAACAGTATGAAAAGGGCGAATTTAAGCTCTTAGGCCCTGAGCAAATGTTGACCGAGCTTCTGGAAATGATTGCAGCCACCACATTGACCGACGGCCTGTTCCACGCCAATCACGCATCCAACTACCTTCCCATCCGGGCCCGCTTGCCTAAGGATAAAGAAAAAACCCTTGCATTGATATCACACGCCCTTGACGGTAATGTGCCGCTCAAACCTGAATACATGAGGGCGTTATAATTTTTTTACCTTTTACAGGAGACCATCACCATGGCTGATACTGCCAACCTTGACCAACTAACCGTTAACACCATCCGTGCCCTTGCCATGGATGCCGTTCAAAAAGCCAAATCTGGACATCCTGGCGCCCCCATGGGACTGGCACCGGCTGCTTATGTCCTGTTCAAACGCTTTTTGAAACAAAATCCTGCCAATGCCTCATGGATAGACCGAGACCGGTTTGTCCTCTCTGGCGGCCACGCCTCTGCTTTACTGTATAGCTTGCTTTACCTTTTTGGGTACGGCCTTGAGCTTGAAGATCTTAAAAATTTCAGGCAATGGGGCTCAAAAACGCCGGGTCACCCTGAATTCGGACACACTCCAGGGGTTGAAACCACCACAGGCCCCTTAGGTCAGGGGATGGCCAATGCTGTGGGTATGGCCATGGCAGAACGCCACCTGGCCGCACGGTTTAATAAGGATGGTAATAAGCTGATCAACCACTACACCTATGTCATCTGCGGCGACGGTGATCTCATGGAAGGGGTGGCATTGGAAGCGGTGTCTCTGGCCGGTCACCTGGGTCTGGGTAAATTGATTGTGATCTATGATGATAACCAGATTACCATCGAAGGTAAGACGAATATCACGTTTACCGAAAACACCAAAGCCAAATTTGAAGCCATGAATTGGCATGTGGTTGAAGTTGCGGACGGCAACGATCTGGAAGCCATTGAGACTGCGATTCAGGCGGGAAAAGACGCTGTTTCTCGCCCCTCTTTGGTTAAGGTTTCCACCCATATCGCTTATGGCAGTCCGAATAAGCAGGATACGCCAGATGCCCATGGGGCGCCCCTGGGTGACGAAGAGATCAAATTGGTTAAAAAATTCTATGGGCTGCCAGAAGATAAACAGTTTTACGTGCCTGACGCGGTCTTGGAAGGAGCCCGCAAGGCTGTCGCGTACGGTAAGCAGTATGAAGATTCCTGGCAAGCCATGTTTAACGCGTATAAAGCCGAGTATACCGATGAAGCAGGATTGTTTGTGGATGCGGTTTCCGGTTTTCTAACCAAGGGCTGGGATAAAGATATCCCGACATTCAAGCCCGAAGACGGTCCTGTGGCCACCCGGGCGGCGTCCGGAAAAGTGCTCAATGCCATTGCTAAAAATCTGCCAGCACTTATGGGCGGTTCCGCTGACCTGGGACCCTCCAACAAAACGTACCTGGATTGTGCTGACGTGTTCCAGCGGGAAAATTGGGGGGGGCGTAATATCCGGTTTGGCGTCCGCGAACATGCCATGGGTGCGATCATGAGCGGTATGTATTTGCATTCCGGTGTTCGTCCTTACGGCGGCACTTTTCTGGTCTTTGCCGATTACATGCGGGGGGCCATTCGTGTGGCATCCTTGATGAAATTGCCCGTGATCTATATTTTTACCCATGACTCCGTGGCGGTGGGCGAAGATGGGCCGACCCATCAACCTGTTGAACATCTGATGTCTTTACGGGCAATCCCCGGCCTGAATGTTATCCGTCCTGCCGATGCCAATGAAACTGCTGTGGCCTGGACAAAAGCCTTGACCACTATGAACGGGCCCACTGCTCTGATCCTCAGCCGCCAGAAATTGCCCACATTAGATGTGTCCAAAGGCGATGGTGACGCCCAATGGGGCGGATACATGGTAAAAGACACAGGTAAAGATGCAGACATGCTGCTCATCGCCACCGGTTCCGAAGTTCACATTTGTGTGGAAGCGGCGGCAATCCTGGAAAAAGACCACAATATCAAAGCGTCTGTTGTCTCTATGCTGTCCTGGGAGCTGTTTGAAAAGGCCACCCTGGCATATCGAAAAAGAATCCTGCCCCCATCCATTAAAAAACGCCTGGCCGTTGAAGCCGGCATTTCCATGGGTTGGGAAAAATACGTGGGCGATGCGGGTAAAATCATTTCTATTGAACGGTTTGGCGCTTCTGCTCCCGGGGGTACCGTACTTAAAAAATTGGGATTCACTGCTGAGAACATTGTCGCACAGGCCCTGACGCTTTAAGTTTTTCAAAGATGCCATCGCTGTGAGTTGAAAAACAGGCCGGTCTGTATCTCGCTATGTGAGGTCGGTCCGGCCTGTTTGATTGATTCTAAACCTTGCATTCTAACGCTTCCCGATTTCGTTAATATCAATCCGTTAAGATGCTGCCTTAAACGGCATTTGAGTCAAGGAGGAAAAATCATGCAGTTTTCAGTGCAAACCAGCAGTAGAACCCAGATGATTGATGTCACCTCCCAGGTCCGTGACGTCGTGGCTGAATCTGGGATTCGGGATGGGTTGGTCCATGTGTATTCCATGCATACCACCGGTGCCATTACCATCAATGAGAATGCGGACCCCGCTGTGACAGTGGATATCCTCTCCTGTATCAACAGGGTGATCCCTTGGGACGATCATTTCAAACATATGGAGGGAAATTCAGCAGCACACATAAAAGTCAGTCTTTTTGGCCCGTCTGAAATCATTCCCCTTGAAAACGGGCGTCTGGTACTGGGCACCTGGCAAGGGATATATTTTTGTGAATTTGACGGCCCCAGATCCCGCAAAGTGAATGTGAAAATTATTCAGTCCATGCGCTAAGAGGCCGTTGATTCATAAGTGGGCCTGTGTTAGTATACGTATCATCACCCACCTTACATCAGGAGGCGTTTATGAAGATATCCGTAACGTTTAAAAACATCGAAACTTCCAACGCAGTAAAAGATCACATCAATGAAAAATTCGGTAAATTGGACAAGATGCTGGATCATCCAGCTGATGCTCATATCGTTCTTTCTACGCAAAAGTTGAGACATATCGCAGATATTAACCTGAACTGCGATAAAATTAAGATTCATGCGCGTGAGGAGGCTGAAAATAACCTCTATGCCGCCATTGATACCTTGGCAGATAAGGTTAGACTTCAGATCACCAAGTTCAAAGACAAACAAAGCCGCCACCTGGCCGGTGATAAGGCCAGCATTAAATCTGATCCAGCCCTTTTTGGCGGTTCTGATATGGCAGATGAGGTGTCACAGGAAGAACAGCACCTATAGACAACACCATTGAGTAGTATGATACACGGAGTATTGGCGTGTTGATGCTGATACTCCGTATTTTTTTGTGAAGTGAACGTGAACGGCCTGCCTTTATCCAGCCAAAGCGATATCTAAATGTTTCATATCTATATGGGCCGTTAGATAATGAAATAATGAGTTATGAAGCCTTGTGTCATTTGGCATTTCCAACACAATTAAAACATAGGGGAGTTGAAAGAAATAATTTTACCAATTTCGTTCAACTCCCCTTAAAATCCAATTTTGCTTGATGTCCGGCGTTAATGCTGGATCGGGCTATATACGCTCAGACGATCATCGTTGGTGTTATCTTTTTCTCCGGCATAGTCCTACAAGGCTTGTTAAGCCAAAACCCAACAGAAATATGCTGCCAGGTACTGGGACCATGGAAACTTGTCCGGTTCTCACGGCCAGCCCGAAAAGGTTGGGGTCCATGCCATAGGGGTTGGGTTCGGTTTTATAATTAAGGCCTTGCCCACCATCGTCCATCATGAATAAAAAAGCCTGTGTCGGGTCTTCTGAAAGCTCTGTATCGGACCAGTACCAGTCCCTGTTGTTTCCAGTTATGTTGTTGAACTCGCCTGTATTTTTTAGACCGAATGGCGATTGAAAATTACCGTTGGTATCAAAAGCCCCCTGGTTGCCCAACTCTACGTAGAAGAGGTGACCCATCTCGGAGTTGTGTAGATTGTAGCCGGTTGTATGGTTGTAATTTCCATTAGCATCAGGCCCCCCATTTCCACCTACAGCCGGACCATCTACAGAAACCGGAAGGCGCCAAGACCCTTCCCAGGAAACGGTGTAGTCAGCGTTGAGGTTAATGGTAAGTGCACTGTCCAGACTGGCTGCCCAGGCACGCTGCTCTGCCCACTCTGCTTTTGCATGTTTATAATCTAGCCACACCACTGAATTACCGTTGTTGTCATCATCCCAGATCAGATTGTAATTAGCTCCGTTGTACGTTGCGCTACCGATGGTGGTCAGTGTTGCGTGAGCCATACCAGTCATCAATAGCAGTGCCAAAGTGCCCAATGATAAAATTTTCTTCATGTTTTCTCCTTTGAGTTGTAATAGCGGTTTCCCATATCCAAGAGTTTTCCTTGCTCTATCCGGTGGAAGTTGGAAAGACCATAATTGTAATGGGTTAGGGGATTGAAAATGTATCTATGTTTTTTTCGAAACGCCCTAAACTTTAAATTCCGTTCGACTATGATCACCCATAAAGATGCAATAGCCGTTTCAAGCGCTATGCTTGAGAATATTTGGACAATAAATGCAAAAAAGATACCGCTTGTTATGTGCTGCTAAAATAGTTGTAGTTAAATAATTAAATATTTTTTGCATACTTTTTTATATAGAAAAAATGAAATAATATTAAATAATAAATGTAATATTATTGGGTAAATAATTACATTAAGTGCCTCCGTAGGTAATAGAAATAACCTTTAATATGTTAACTTACATAGATAAATCATTCATTTTTTATTGTGACTGACATTGTCTTAAATTACAATAGAATGAATAAATAAAGTTGAAGTAAGGCATTGGCTTTTAAGTTTACTTTGAACCTGATAATTTAGGTGAACATAGAATTTTATTGTAGTATAAATACCTAATATGAGAATATTTGGCCATATAGACTGTTAGAAGTCTGACAGGAATGTAATAAAGGTATATTTTTTGCAAAATTCAGAAAAATATTGTTCATTTGCCGTTCGAACCGGTCTTTAAAACTATAATTAAACAAGTTAAAGGAACAGAATATGAAGAAAATTTTTTTGCTCGGTGCTTTGATCTCATTGTTGCTGTCCGGTATGGCGCAAGCAACGCTGACAACCATCGGCACCGCAACCTACAATGGAAGCAATTACAATCTGATCTGGGATGATGACAACAACGGTAAATCCGTGGTGTGGCTGGATTATACAAATGCCAACGCCTCTTTGCCAGATCAGCAGACCTGGGCTGCCAGCCTTGATGCTGAGCTGACTATCAATCTCAACGCGGGGTACACCGTTGCCTGGGATGGGTCTTGGCGTTTGCCAGAAACTGTTGATGGCGTTGCCGTCTATGGATATGAGGGCGATCCTAATGGTGATGGTGTTTACACATATACGTATGGTTACAATCTATCCAACTCTGAGATGGGGCATCTCTTTTATCAAGAGTTGGGAAATAATGGGCGTTACGATACGAACCAGGATGAGCAAAGCGAATACGGCTTGAATAACAAAGGTGATTTTGCTAATTTAGTTCAGGGCTGGTATTGGTCTGGTACTAGATACACCGAGCACATGAACCAAGAGATATACTGGTCCTTCAAGACCTCGGATGGCTATCAAGTCACCAACAGTGGTAGTTTTCGTGATAATGGAATTGCCTTGCGCACCGCCCAAGTGTCTGCGGTTCCCGTTCCAGGCACGGTATTGCTTTTTGCTGTCGGTCTGACCGGTCTGGCCGCTGGACTGAGAAAGAATAGAAGATAGTCTAGTGTTAATGATTTGATCCTGGGAGAATATCAGGAGGGCACGCGCCTAATCGAATTGTTTGTAATTCGAAGGCTTCAGGAAATGATCGGTTCGCTCTGCTGTTCGGTTTAGGGACAGTTACAGTTAAAAAATGCGTGTCTCCATCGTGCGCTTCTCCATAATTTGTATGAAGGCGTGACTCAGGTATCCAAATGCGGCTGAAACTCAATGTTTCAGCCGCATTTACGTTTGATTCAACGAATAAATCGTAATGGCTGATACTGCCTTACGATATTCTGAAAATGGCCTGGAATGTTTATCGCTCAGAATGTCAAAACCGGTGCGTGCAGTTGCATCTTGAGATGATGGTCTTATTGTAATGTTTAAACCTGGGCAAACCGCCTGGATAAAACATTACAAATGAAAACGGAAGGAACCATGAAAATCGCATTTCCGGTAAAAGAAAATAAGGGGCTGGACAGCCAGGTCAATGACCATTTTGGTGTGTCTGGAGAATTTATGGTTGTGGATCTTAAGTCAAAGACTATTGAGATGGTGCCCAATCAAAAGGCTGCCAAGGGATCTTCCTGCAAGTCTGGATTTATTGATAAAGATGCCGGGGTAGACGCCGTGGTCACCAAATGTATTGGTGACGGCGGGCAGCGAGGCCTTCATTCCTCAAATATTAAGGTCTATGCGGCCGGCGGGGATACCGTAGCCGAGAATCTCGCACTTTATGAAAAAGGGGAATTAAAGCTGTTTCACATGTTCGACCTGTGCCAGGGAAAGAAAAATAAAAAGGAAGGGGGCTGCGGGCATCACCATTAGTGGCCATTGAACGCAGTGGGTTTCCCAAAGGTGGGTTTCAACCGAGATGGCGGTGATTCATCCCGGAAAACAATCTGCTACAGTTATTATTTAAATGGGGTCACTCAAAAATAACGTCACATGTTATGCATTTTCTGTTTCAGGCCATCTTCCCCGATTTGACCAATGGGCGTTTGCAAGAGCCCCGTGTTTTTTTCGTGTGCCTTAGATGTTGAACAGAGTCTTTACCTTTGAGATCCCTGGGATAATGGTTTGGGTTCTGTCAATGCCTTTAATGGATCGAATGTTTTCATCGACAAATTCAGCAATGGTTTCGGCATCAGAGGCAAAAAAGTCTCTTTTCAGCGTCATTTTTGCTAAAATATCGATATTGCCATGGACAGAATGGACTTCTTGAATTTCGTTAAGGGCATAGAGCTGGTCAATGATTGGTATTTCCTCTTTGGCGCCCACAAAGATAAAGATAAACGCAGTGATGGTTCGTTTCATCTCTGGATATTCGGGTGTATTTTTTTCTAACATGGATGTACGGAAGGCTTCCATGCTTTTGGGAATCACCTGGTCCAGGCCGAGACCGTATCTTCTGGCCGTTTTTTGGGTCCAGTGGTGGTAGGTAATATACGTGTAAAGATCGCCGATACTCCGATCTGGAAAATATTTAAGCAGGCCGCTGCTTTTGATGATGACTGTCATGGGGAGGTAAACGGTACTATACCAGTCCTTGGCCGCTTTCTGGACATCGCAGTCCTGTTCAGACTGAGCGGCCAGATAAATTTGGTGCTTGAGAATCTGTTTTTCTAGAAAATTGTATTTCTCCACCTCGGTGAGTTCTATTTTTCCGTGAAGTTTTGTTTTGTCGTAAAAATTTTTCTTTTCGATGTAGATCAGGTTTTCCATGGTGTTGCGGCTTGACAGCAGCTCCACCACATTTGCTTTGATGTTGGTCCAGCCCAATTCCTTGGCTGCGGCAACCCGGTGGTTGCCGTCCAGTACATAGTAGTCGTTTCGGATCTGGTACAGGCTGACCGCAGGCAGGTTGCCGCCTTCCCGCATGGTTTTTTTGATGTGGGCAAAGCGTTTTCCTGAAACATGTTTTTTGGGACGGAATCTGGAATCAAAATCGTGATATTTTCCCACACTGCCAATGATTTTGTTCAAAGGGACAATAATCGTCCCGTGGTCAATGAATTCGACATCTTCCTCTTCGGTCTGCTGCGCGTTAAACGAGGTCACATGGTCGGTGTCTTCAACTGGGGGACGGCTTGAGAAAAGCCATTTAAAGATATTCATCGTGTCAGATCTCCATTAACACATGGCCGCAGGTGTTAATGATCCGCGTGGTGTTCACATGGGTGGTACGGGCATCCAGGCTGTCAAAGAGACCGTGGATATGCCCGTGGATAAAGTAATCCGGCGTTATTTTTTCAATAAGGCGGTTGAAGCATTGAAATCCACGGTGACAGGGGTCTTCTTTGTCGTGGATATGCCTGGGAGCGGCATGGGTGACCACCATATGGATGGGCTTTTTGCGCCAGATTTTAAAGGCCATCCAAAAAATTATTTTTTTCATTTGTGCCTCGGTATACTGGTTGGGACCGCCATTGTACCACATGGAGCCCTCAAGACCCAGAATATTGAGGCTGCCGACGGTGATCACCCTGCCGTGGATATTTTCACATCCCATGGTGTTATCCGGACGGTAACGGATATCGTGGTTCCCCTTGACATAGTACAGGGGGGCATCCACCCGCTCCTTGATCATGGAAATGTATTCTGGAGATAAGTCGCCGCAGGAAAAGATGAGATCCACCGGTCCCAAGGATTTCTTTTCGATTTTATGAATCAGTGCGTTGTCTACGACATCTGATACCGTTAAAATTCTAAGATTATGTTTTTTAAGATGGCAGATGCCCATCTAACAAATCCTTGGGGTCGAATCGGTGAATTATGAGACATGTGGATTACATCATCTCATTTGGTAAATAATTGTCTCGAATCAATTTCTTCCCTGATTTTACGAACCTTTTCTGCTGTCGGGGCATTAAACTCTGTGGTCGTATCTGCAAAAAGAAGTTCAAAGCCGGTATCTTCCTATATCGAGGCCTTGGTTTCTCCTGGGAAGGTGTGATTCAACCGCATTCGCTTGCTTTCTTCTTCAAAGTCAAAACTGCCTTTGGTGGAGATAACCCGATTCTTAAATCAAAACAAAAATAGCGTTCGGGACCGGCATCTAATCATACCGCTGTTCAGTTTCACACCCTGAACAGGACTTTAACCGAGGTATAACAAAGAATAAAATGATTATCAAGCGTCTGAAATATGGCATTCTTAGATAAGACTTACGCAAAAACGGTATCAGTTGATGACGGCCAAAAATTGGCTTGGCGCGAGGGAGTGAGTTCTGACCTTGGGATCAATTGAGCGGGGCGATATGGGCAGCCCGTTATGCAAATGATTTCTATTGGTTAATGCGTGATAAGGAAGAGAATACAGTTTGTTATATTGCCAACTGTAGTGGGGTGTTGATCAGATGGGGTGTCATCAAGGCGCTTTGTGGTGAATTTGGCCGCCGCACTCACCAAATCCGGGGAAATAAGTGCTTGCCATTTGGAAAATATATGCTAAGTATTATTTTCGCTAATGATTAGATTAAAGGTATGATTGTTGAACCGGCGGTTGACTCCCCAAAGTTACTGTAGGAGGGGGGCAGCGTCTCAACTAAAATTTTATGAGGAGTTAAGATGAAAAAAGGTCTTTTTTTGTTATTTGCACTGGCAGTTGTACTTGTATCGGTGTCGGTATTTGCTGACAGCATTGAGCTTGCAAAAACGTCAACCGTTGAGTCCATTGTGAAAAGCGGTGAAATCCGCGTTGGGTTTGAGGCGGGTTATGTGCCGTTTGAAATGACTGCTAAAGACGGTCGATTCATGGGGTTTGATGTTGATCTCGCCAAAGCCCTGGCAAAATCTATGGGTGTTAAAGTCAAGTTTGTGAACACTGCGTGGGACGGCATTGTGCCGGCCTTGGTGACTGGGAAGATTGATCTGGTTATTGGGGGGATGACCATTACTCAGGAAAGAAATCTCAAAGTCAACTTCACCACGCCCTATATTGTCATCGGACAGGCCATTTTGTTGAATAAAAAACATGAAGGTAAAGTTAAATCGTATAAAGATTTGAATGATCCCAAATATACCGTGGTATCAAGACTGGGGACCACTGGCGAGCAGTCCATTAAGAGAATGATTCCTAAAGCAGTATATAAATCTTATGAAGGTCAAGTGGAAGCCTCCATGGAAGCAGGGCTAACGCATGTAGACTTGGCACAAAATTTAATTTCTGTTAATTCAATATAGTTAAAAAATGGCACGAAAAAAGTACTTCTTTTGAAGAAGCGTAACTATTTGATTTTATAGAACCTGATTTTTACATGCGTTGACCCTGGCCAATGAAATGGGTTTTAACCCATGGCAGTATTTGTTAAACACACATCGTGTCTTGACCCATCCCTTATTTTTATTGTATTTTAGTAGGTTATGAATTTTTTTAAAAATAAATATGACGTTATTGTGGTCGGTGCCGGCCATGCCGGATGCGAAGCGGCCTTGGCATCGGCCCGGATGGGGTGTGACACCTTATTGCTCACCATTGACTTGGACAAAATCGCGGCCATGCCCTGCAGCCCCTCCATAGGCGGCATGGCAAAGGGTCAGCTGGTCAAAGAGATCGACGCCTTGGGCGGTCAGATGGCTAAAATCACAGATTCCTCTGCCATCCAATACCGGACATTGAACACCCGTAAAGGCCCAGCTGTCCATGCCACCCGGACCCAAAATGATAAAAATATGTATTCCCGCCATATGAAAGCACAGATCGAGAACACACACCATCTGGATCTAAAGCAAGCCATGGTGGAAACCCTGATCATTGAAACTGATGAGATAAAAGGGCTGGTCGATCACACCGGATTTGAGTATTTTGCCCCGGCCATTGTCATTACCACCGGAACGTTTTTAAGGGGCACCGTCCACATTGGGGCATCCCAAATCCAGGCCGGCCGGGCTGGAGAATTTGCATCCATTGGGCTGGCCAAGACGTTAGAGCGCATCGGTCTTTCAATGGGTCGAATGAAAACCGGCACCCCGCCCAGGCTACATGCCGATTCCATTGATTTTTCCCAATTTGATCTCCATGGCTCCGACGATGTGCCCAAACCCTTTTCATATACCACCACGGAAATCACCACCCCCATGCTGCCCAGTTTTATGGGAAATACCAATTCAAACACCCATGATATCGTTCGCAACAACCTTAAACACTCCGCATTATATGGCGGGCATATCAAAGGTCAATCGGCGCGGTATTGTCCCTCCTTTGAGGATAAAATTGTAAAATTTCCTGACCGTGAATCCCATCATGTCATTCTGGAATACGAGGGTATCAACACCAAAGAAATTTATGCTTCGGGCCTTGGCAACAGCCTGCCGCTGGAAATTCAATACAAGATTGTCCGGTCCATTAAGGGCCTGGAACAGGCTCAGATTATGCGGCCGGCCTATGCCATTGAGTACGACTATATCAATCCCATGGCATTAACACCCACCCTTGAAACCAAGCAAGTGAAAGGATTATTCCTCGCCGGTCAGATTAATGGTACCTCAGGCTATGAAGAGGCTGGTGCACAGGGGCTTTGGGCCGGCGTGAACGCTGCGGCCCGAATTCAAAACCGGCCCCCATTTATCCTGGATCGCTCCCAAGCCTATATGGGGGTGATGGTGGACGATCTGGTCACACGGGGCACCCAGGAACCCTACCGCATGTTTACCTCCAGGGCTGAATACCGTTTGCTGTTGCGTGAAGATAATGCAGACCTGCGCCTGGCCGAAATGGGATTCCAATACGGTCTGATTACACAGGACACCCTTGAATTTACAAAAGATATTATTAGGCAGGCCGCAGTAGAAACCCAGCGCACCAAAACGGCCGTGGTCAAACCCAGCAAAGAAAACAACGCCGTTCTCGCTCAGTACAATACACCGCCCATTACCAGTGGGGTAAAATTGGGACAATTGCTTAAACGATCAGAGTTGAACTACAGTATCCTTAAAAAAATCTCCCCACCGCCGGAGCCGATCCATGACCGGGCCGCCCAACAGGTCGAGATTGAAGTCAAATATGAAGGATACATCAAACGCCAATACAATGAAATCAAAAAATTCCAGGACCTGGAAAAAATCAAAATTCCAAAAGGATTTGACTATCGCAAAGCCCATGGCCTTTCCAATGAAATCCGAGAAAAACTTGGCCAGGTGCAGCCAGCGTCCTTAGGTCAGGCCTCCCGCATTGATGGCATGACCCCGGCCGCCATCTCTGTATTGATGGTGGCCATTACGGCATTTCACCAGAGCCGGGCAATCTGACCTGCCAGTTTAACCAAACCGGGTTGACTTCAACAGGTTGGCACTTACATTTAAGCTCAAAAAGATTAAATGATAACAACTCAAAGTGTTGAGGGAAACAAACGATCATGGCTGATGACTACTATAATATTCTAGGCGTAAGTAAAACCGCCAATGCATCAGAAATAAAGAAGGCCTATCGAAAACTGGCCCTAAAATATCACCCCGATAAAACCAAAGGCGATAAAGCCCTTGAAGACAAATTTAAAAAAATTTCCGAAGCCTATGCTGTACTTTCAGATCCCCAAAAAAAGAAGCAGTACGACACATATGGTTCCGCGGACTTCCAGCAACAATTTTCCCAGGAAGATATTTTAAGAAACTTTGACTTAGGGGATATTTTAAAAGAATTTGGATTTGGGAGCGGTGGTGCACGGTTCAGTCGCACCGGCGGTTCCCGCACCCAGTTCTCGGGCATGGGCGGGAATCCTTTTTTTGGCAATATGGGTGGCGGCGGTGGCTGAAGCAGTCGACAACAAGCTCCGGTTCGGGGCAAAAATCTGGAATATGAACTGCCGCTGACCCTTGATGAACTGATCAATGGGAGTAAAAAAACCATCACCATTACCCAAAACGGTCAGGCCAAGGCCATTGAGGTCAAGATTCCTAAGGGCCTGATCCAGGGTAAAAAAATCCGACTGGCTGGGAAAGGCGAGCCCAGTCCCAATGGCGGGCCTGCCGGAAACCTTTATATTAAATCGTCACCCACCCTGCCCAAAGGGATCTCCATTGAAGAAAATCATATCTCCATGGACCAGGATATCAAGCTATCCCAGGCATTGCTTGGAGACAAAATTGAAGTGACGACACCGGGGGGAAAAACCTTTAATCTCACCCTGCCCGCCGGCACCCAGCATAAAGCGAAAATGCGTCTGCCGGGCATGGGAATTCCACATATGAAAGGAAATGGTTGCGGAGATCTCTTTGTTGTGGTTAATATACGATTACCTAAACAACTAAATGATCATCAAAAAGACCTGATCAATCAACTCAAAGAAACGGGATTATAATCAGATATGCCTGAATTCATTCCCTTGATTTCAGAAGACGAAATCAAAGCAAGAATCCGTGAAATCGGGAAACGGATCGCCGAAGACTATAAAGACCGAGACCTCGTACTTGTAGGGATCCTCAAGGGTTCTTTTATTTTTCTATCTGACCTGACCCGGCAAATCAACATTGATCACGAGATTGACCTGATTGGTGCTTCTTCCTATGCTGGGACCACCTCAACGGGTCAAATCAACTTTACTAAGCAGCCGGACCTTGAACTCAAAGGTCGGGATATTCTGCTTGTAGAAGACATCGTGGATACAGGATTGACCCTGCAAAAAATTGTTGAATTTGTGAATTTACTCAATCCTCGTTCCGTTAAAATCTGTACCCTCATTGACAAACGGGAGCGAAGAGAAGTAGTATTAGATGTGGCATATTCGTGCTTTTCCCTCGAAAAAGGATTTATCGTAGGTTATGGACTCGATTATTATGAAAAATACAGGAATCTGCCTGCAATCTTTGATTTAAAATTATAGAACTATAAGGGGATGTGCAATGATAATCACCTGTGAACAATGCTCGACCCGATTTACCTTGGATGATGCCATGCTTCAACCACAAGGGTCTAAAGTCAGGTGCAGCCAGTGCAAGCATATTTTTACAGCGTTTCCAAGCGGCTCCGAGGCAGAAAATGAAGCCGAAGCACTTGAAATGGATTTCTCCGAAGACCCGTCCATTGATTTTGATGACCAACAAATCAATTCCCAGGAATTTGACGGGGATGATCTCCAATTCGACGATATGGAATTCGATGACGCGCCGTCGTTTGACCCCCCTGATGATTCGGGAATTGATTTTGAGTCACCCCAGAACGAAGAATTTGATAGCAACCTGGAACTGGATACATTTGAAGCCCAAGACATATCGTTTATTGACGCCGACGACGAGCTGGAGTTAGATATCGCAGGCCCTTCCCCCTTGGCGGAAAATGAATTGGCCCCAGCACTTGAGGAGACGATGCTGGACCATGGTGATGAGACCTTCACACTAGCTGATGGGGAGCTAGAGCTGGATCTTGAACTGGAGCCCTTGGACCTGGACATTGAAGATATCGAGACCATCGAAGATGCACTCCAAAATCCAGATTCGCCCCCCCTAAAAGATACCGAATCAGATGGCGACGAATCGTCCCTGACAGCTGTGAATCGCCTGGAGCTTGATGACGTTGATGATGGCCTTAAACTTGCGTTTGAAGATGACCCCGATACGGATTTTAAATTGGAAGCATCTTCCGACAATAACGATGATGCTACCTTGAACCGACTGGATGACAGCGGAGAGCTCGGTGATTTGGAAGATATGAACGTTAGCATGGACATTGACGATGATTTTGACATCGCCCCTGCACCACTTGAAGAAACCGAATCTCAACTGGAACTGGTGTCTGACACTGACGAAACGTCAGATTTTTTCGTTAAAGAAAATGCTGGCGATCTTAAGGCACCTGATAATCCGGGAGAAAAATTTGAAGAATATGATGCAATTCTCGATGACGATCCTGACAGCGGAGAGGTTATCCCAGACCCTGAATTAGATGAGGCCACCCTGGACACCCCATTGGATACCAATGACGCATCCAAGACAGCTGAGCCCCAATCCGAAGACGAAAGTATTCTCACAGGCCCCGCTGCCACCGATAGCAACAAAGCAAAAAAAAAGAAAAAAGCGGGATTAAGTGCGCCTGTAAAAACACTCTTTCTTCTGTTCCTCCTGGTAATTGTCGCATATGTGACCAGTCTTAAAATGGGTGCCAATATTCCATTTCTCTCGAACATCAATATTCCCTATGTTACAGATGCCCTTAAACCACCTCCCAAAGTGACACAGCAATTGAAACCGGTGCCAAATGAACCCAGTATCAACGGACGCTTTGTTTCCAATGATTCAGCGGGAGAGTTGTTTATTGTCACAGGGCGTATAGACAATCCCTCACAGATCCCCTACAGCAACATAAAAGTCAAAGGGACGCTGTTGGATAACACAAAAGCCAAAGTCGTCACACAGGCCGCCTACTGTGGGAATATTATCCCGGAAGGAACCTTGAAAAAAGGAAATATTTCGGACATTACCAAGCAACTTGGCAATAAAAACGGCCTTCAGAATGCCAATATGAATGTCGCACCCGGCAAATCAGTGCCGTTCATGATCGTATTCTCCAATTTGCCTAAAAATTTAACCAATTTCACTGTGGAGGTCACTCATTTTAGAACACCACTACAAAGCAATTAAAAAATAATTTGACAATATAAGGACTCAATGATATTGTAACCTAGTTTTTTGGCGAAGTAGCTCAGTTGGTCAGAGCATGCGGCTCATATCCGCAGAGTCCGGGGTTCAAGTCCCTGCTTCGCTACCAGATAACACTCCAGGAAAATCTCACTGGTGTAAAAACCCTCAAAGTTGACATCTTTGAGGGTTTTTTAGTTTTCATTCATATCCATCTATCCTTATATTGATCTGAGTTTCGAGATTCAGACCAACAGACATTGCTTTGAGCCGCTTTCAGAAACAACGGAGGCATTGGCCTTTCCCATATATTGTGGATAAACGTAAGAGGGTACCACTATTTGTTGATTACTCCTTTGCAATACAATTTATCTGCAAAAGCCTCCTTACGCATTGAATTTTTTCCAATGGCGGTGTAGAAATTAAATTTTATGAAAGTTTAAACTAAATGAGGCATCAAATGGAGACACCCGATGAATTTCTTGAAGATGTTCAAGAAAATTTAAAACAGATTGTTCAGCCCTTTCAGCGGGATCTGAACCAGAAACAGAAAAAAGCAGACCTGATCAAACAATGCATTCGGTGCGCAGGAAGGGAAGATTTCCTCAAGCTGGATGAATTGCTCAAAAGCAAGCTGGCCCGGGATATTGGCGAGGATAAGACCCTTAAAAGCTGTGCGCCGATATTTGAAACCTTGGGGGCCTATGCCAATGAAAAGGTAGAGCAGTTCCGCATGAGTATCATCAACGACTTGACGAAAAAAAGCCAGGAAGCCGGTCTTGAAATGACAATTGATTTTCCCAGGTTCACAGTGTTAAAGGGTATCACC
>PDWJ01003329.1_pt1 | contig 29845 bp, 30 predicted proteins | sample 1430881 | NCBI WGS metagenome assembly PDWJ01 (sample SAMN01162460, study PRJNA174530) | Oral metagenome, whole genome shotgun sequencing project. | biome: Marine environment; feature: Marine mammal; material: Swab sample of the gingival sulcus; isolation source: swab sample of gingival sulcus...
TGATTGCGTGGTTAAGCGGAGCGCGTAGCGCGTAGCTTGGCCACGTAATCCTTGATTGCAAGCCCCGTTAAGACGGAGCGCGGAGCGGTCCGTCTTAACAGTACAATAAATGGAAAATTGTCTATGTATTGATATAATTAGACACGAAAAGAAGACCTCACTGTAACTATGACTACCATATCCCAGATCAATTTTTCAAGCTATAAACACCGTCATGTTGAAGCTGGTTTCAATGGCAAAGAGGTGAGAAAATATTGGACGAAAACGACCTAATCGATACAGAGTGGCCAGAAGGCTTGCAAGAGCGTTTTTCAACAGTTCTACAGGGAAGAGACCGCCTCGCCGAACAGCTGCAGGACGTGTACCGCCTTGACTGAAAGCCCGGCATGGTTGATGGTATCCTGCAACTGCATAATACATCCGGGACAGGCCGTTGCGATATGCGTTGCTCCGCTTGCAACCAGGCCTTCGATTTTTTTGGCTCCTATCTTTTTGCTCTCTTCATAGTGATAGGCAGAAAAGGTTCCACCCAGACCACAACAGCGATCGGCGCCGTCCATCTCGACAAAATCGACGTTGGGCAGTGCCTGTAACATGGCCCTTGGCTCTGCAGTTATTCCCTGCTTCTTCAGATGGCAGGGGTCGTGGTAGGTAACCTTTTTGCGCTCTTGCCAGCGGGGCATCTCAGCAAGGCGCTCAAACAGCCCCTGACGCTCGAGAAAGACATTGAAATCAACAACTTTATCGGTAAAACCCTGCATGTCGGTTTTCATCGAGGCGTAGTATTCTCCAATACCGCCATTGCAGGAAGCGCAGGCGGTAATGATATGTTCAACCGCCCTTGCCGCAAAGGCCTGCGTATTGGCAGCGGCCAGCCCTTCAACCCGTCTGCCGTCACCGGAGGAGAGCGCAGGGATACCACAACATCGCTGACTTCTGGGCAGGAAGACAGAAAAACCCATATCCTTCAGGATATTGACCATCTGCTCACCGATCTCGGGATAGATATAGGTAATCGAACAGCCGGCAAAAAAGCCAACAACGGGGCTCCCGGCTCGACCTTCGATGAACTCCGGCAGCCGGTCGAAGAGGTTTGTAAAGGGCATCTTGGGAAGAGTGCGATCACGCATCACCGGAGAGGGAAAACGAAGCCGCAGACCGCTGGATCCCGGTACTTTTTTCAGAACCAGAGGTGAAACAAGAGAACCGCCCTTGGATAAGCCTTTCATCAGAGGCTGGGAAGCGAGTAAGGTGGAGATTCCCTTACCGACAAGAGACAGACCGTGGTTATCGGTAATTTCCCGACGTATCGCACCGACGATCTCATCGGTTGGCACCTTGTTCGGGCACTTATCGACGCATGAGCCGCACATCAGGCACATACTGATATCTTTCTGTAAGGCACCGCAGGTATCGACATCTCCATCAAGCAATGCCTCGGCCAGCATGATCTTGCCCCGCGCAACTGTTCCTTCCCTCTTGTCGACCTGATAAACAGGACAATGCGCCTGACAAAGGCCACATTTTACGCACTGGCGAATTGCCTCTTCAAAATCAGCTAATGTCTTGTTTTTAGACATAATCGAAGAACGCTCCAATCTCCTGGTACGCGAAAAGGCAAAGACACCACCAACGAAGGTGCATTCGTAATATCTCCTGAACAGAGAGATGCACAAATATTACAGGCCCGCTAGGGAAACATCTTGCCTGGGTTCAATATATTTTTTGGATCAAGGGCCTTCTTGATGCTCCGCATACAGTTGAGGGTCTCTTCGGACAATTCCAGCCGCATATATTTCATCTTGGATGTACCGATACCGTGTTCGCCGGAAATCGAACCACGCAGGGCGATTGCCGCCTTAAACACCTCTTCCATAACGATTTCTATCTTGTCAGCCATCCCCTCTTCGCGCAGATCGACCATCACATTAACGTGAATATTGCCATCCCCGGCATGGCCAAAGTTGACGATCGGGACCTGATATTTTTCAGAAATCGCCTCAAGTGCCCGGATCATATCAGGGACCTTCGAGCGCGGCACCACAATATCTTCATTAAATTTGTCGGGATTGACTTTGCGCAGACTTGGAGAAACAATGCGCCGAACCTTCCATATCGCCTCGGACTCCTCTTCGCTCTCGGCTATCCTTGTCTGCAAGACATCAAAGGGTTGCAAAATCGAGAGAATCCGCTCCGCCTGCCTATCAAGCAGTGCCTCGTCTCCGTCGACCTCAATAATCAGGATGGCCTGACAGTCTTCGGCCAGAGGGATATTACTGCTGTTCCGGATGCAGTTGATAGTTGCGGCATCGAGAAATTCCAGGGTCGTGGGGATGATTTTTGCCCCGATGATGGCCGAAACCGACTCCGCCGCCCCCTCAATCGATGCAAACTGAACGAGCAGGGTCTTCTTTGCCGCCGGCCTGGGGAGGAGCTTGACAATAATTCTGGTAATGATTCCAAGGGTTCCCTCAGAACCGACAAAAAGCCTGGTCAGATCATAACCGACAACATTTTTCAGGGTTCTTCCCCCGGTGAAAATAATGTCACCGGTTGCTGTTACAACCTCAAGACCAAGGATATAGTCCTTGGTTACGCCATATTTGACACAGCGGGGACCGCCGGCACATTCTGCGACATTACCGCCAAGGGTACTGAATTCTTTCGAGGCTGGGTCCGGGGGGTAGAACAGGCCTTTTTTTTCGACCTGGCGCTGTAACTCGGCGGTGACGACCCCAGGTTCAACCTCTGCCGTCAGATTTTCTGTGTCGATATCAAGGATGCGATCCATTCCGCTCAATGCCAGGACAATACCCCCCTTGATAGGCAGGGCCCCGCCGGTGAACCCGCTTCCCGCGCCTCGGGGCAGAATCGGAATATTTTCGGCATTGGCAAGCCGCACGACCCGGCTTATCTGCGCTGTATTTTGGGCACGAACAACCACCTCGGGAAGATACTTTTCCTGGGTCGCATCGTAGGAATGGGTTACCCTGTCAGCCAGATCGGTAGAGACATTTCCCCTGCCGACTATTTGTATCAGTTCATCTACGAGCCTTTTTTCCATCGAGAAACATCCTTTAACACGCCTGAGAGATCTCGCGGAAAGCCAGATCAGTTACAGACGTAAAACTTGTAACATTGGTGGGTTCGAACAGTTTGACTGGTTACCTGTACAGTAAATGCGTTGAAGAAAGGTTAAGACGAGCTTGAAAAAAAGAAAGCGGCACCACCTCATCCCAGAAAGAGAGAGGCGGCATCTCCAGCCAACACAACAAGAACCGCCCAGATCTTCATCCGAAGACCGTCTGACAAGGGAGGGGAAGAAAAGACAAGGGAAAAAACCTTGCCTGCAGCTCGTGGCGGACCAGACCGCACCCGCCACGAGCTGCAGGATCAATCGGCTTCCCAGAAGGCCTCTTTTTCTGCCCCGCAGATAGGACAAACCCAGTCTTCCGGGACCTCTTCCCAAGGCGTGCCGGGCTCGACCCCGTTTTCGTAATCACCCTCCTCAGGATCATAGATGTATCCACACGGACATTCCCATTTCTGCATTTCACTCTCCTCTCACGTTGGACGACAGCTCTATGCCGCCTATTTCCGGTGTTCCGCCCCATCCCGTAACCTTCTCCGGGAGAAGCATCAGTACAAACAGTCGGCCAGTACCTTAATCAGCCTGGAGCTCTTCGTCAAAGTCAAAAGCAGCCCAGGGCAACATTTTGTAGAGTCCGGACAACAGGGCCGGCCGCCATGCCGGTGTAATACAGAATCCTACTCTCAGCAAAAGTATCCTATTCAAGAACAAAATCCACCCTCCGGTTCATTCGATAGGTCTCTTCATCCTGACCGAGGAAAAGGGGTTTTTCCTCACCAAAAGAGATGGTCCGGATACGTGCAGGATCAACGCCCAGCTGAACGAGATACTGCCGGGTGGCAATGGCCCGACGTTCACCGAGCGCCAGGTTGTACTCGCTGGTTCCGCGCTCATCAGAATTCCCTTCAAGCAATACATGTGCGCCGGGTTGTGAATTCAGATAGTCGGCATTTCGGATCAGAACGTCTGTCATATCCCCCCGGATATTGGCTTGATCAAATTCAAAAAAGATGGGGAAGAGGTTTGGAGAACAGCGTCCATAGAGTCTTTTTTCCTGATCTGTCCGCTGCTCAATACTCTGGTTCAGGGCCTCTCTTCCGGCAAAACCAGCGGATCCCTCATTGCCATAACCAGCCAGGGAAGAATCATCATCCAGGGTGCCTTCAATGGGGAGGTTCTCTTCATTGAAACCTCCAGAATTTACAGAAGGATAGCTGATGTCCGTACCATCTCCGGACATTCCCGTATCGTTGTTGGTGTTCATCGGAGGGATGACGTTCTTTTTGCTGCAACCACTCAAAAAAGAGGTTGAAACGGCGAAAAAGATGAGAAGAACGGTCGATAGAATAATTCTTTTCTTCATGGGAGCTCCTGTTGTGTAAAAAGGCGTGTTATCTTTCCAAGAAAAAGCGCAAGTTGTATTGAGGCAAACGAAACAGTCAGGCGTATACTGCAACATAACGTCCGGTCTCGCCGACACTCAAAGTGACAACCTCCCGCAGGGGAAAACCGGTAAAGAAACAAAAAGCTTGGCAATACAGCTACCATTCAACTATACAACACAATTTAGCCATATTGCACAGGAGGTCAAGAATAATCTTTTCTGCGTGTAACAGGCAAAAACAATCGGGGTTTTCTTGTCTTTTCGAGAGAGATTGACCGCAAACGATCTGGAGAACCCGCAAAAACAGTGCAGAGAGCAAAAAACGTCGAAAAGAATGACGATTCAACCTACTCTCTCTATACATGAGAGCGTTCGCCTCCGGAAAAAAAACGCCAAAATCAAAGGCCAGTGAAGAAACAATCATACAATGGAAAATCAAATATTTACCGCAACCTGTGCCACGGGGCTGGAAAATCTGGTAAAAGATGAAATAACAGCCTTTGGCGGTCAGGAGATACACCAGAAGAAGGGGGCCATTTCCTGGACTGGAACATTGGCAACCGGCTACCGGGCCTGTCTCTGGTCAAGGTTTGCTTCGCGTATCCTGCTTGAGATAGCGCATTTTCAGGCCAAAGACGAAGAAGCCCTCTACAGCCAGGCACGACAAATTCCCTGGCAGAAGCATCTCACCACCGATACAACCTTTGCCGTACAGTGCACCATTTCCGGCAAAACAGCAATCACCCACAACCGATATGCAGCGCTCAAGGTCAAGGATGCCCTTGCCGACGACTTTATGGAACGTGAAAACAGACGGCCCTCTGTTCAAGTGGGGCGGCCCGGCGTGCAGTTTCATCTGCATATCCAGGACAGGCGTGCGACGATCTTTGTTGATCTCTCGGGTGAAAGTCTCCATCAGCGAGGCTATCGAACCAGCGGGACGGTTGCACCACTCAAAGAAAACCTTGCCGCCGGCCTTGTTGCCCTCAGCGGCTGGCCTGCCGAAAAGACGGACCTGATTGACCCGATGTGCGGCAGCGGAACACTGCTCGTCGAGGCGGCCCTGTTCTTTGCTGACGCAGCCCCGGGGCTGGGGCGCGAATATTTTGGTTTTCTGGGATGGAGGCCGCATAACGAGAGACTCTGGCAGGAGCTGCAACAGGAGGCTGTAGCACGAAAAACAGCCGGTTTTTCTAAAAAGTGGCCTGTATTTGAGGGCTATGATGCAGACCCGAAGGCGATAGCTGCGGCCAGAAAAAATATCAAACGAGCCGGTCTTGAAGATCGTATCCAGCTCGGGGTAGCAGAACTTGCCAGCATTGCCACGAGAAGCGGCAAGGGTATGCTGCTGGCCAATCTGCCATACGGGAAAAGGCTCTCGGAAACAGAACTTGTCGGCCAGCTCTACCGGGCGTACGGGCGCATCGCCAGAGAGCGCTTTACCGGCTGGCAGCTCGCTGCCTTTATCTCCAACCCTGAGCTGATTGATCATTTTTCCTTGACCTGGCGGCAAAAAGAAAAAATCCACAACGGCCCGATCCCCTGCCGCTTGCTGATCACTGAGATCCCCCGGGAAAAAAGACCCGATTTTACCTGGTCTCTACCCAGGGAAAAAAGCGATGATGCCTTTGCCAACCGCCTTGTCAAGAATATGAAAAAGATGTTGCAATGGGCAAGGCGGGAGGGAGTCCACTGCTACAGAGTCTATAACAGAGATCTTCCCGAATATAATTTCAGCATTGATCTCTACGGGAAATGGCTGCATATCCAGGAATATGCACCGCCAAAGTCTGTCGATCAGGAACGAGCCGAGCAACGGTTGCGCAAGGCGCTTGCGATCATCCGTGAGACTCTTGGAATTCGTTCGAACAGGATTTTTATCAAACGGCGGATGCGACAGAGGGGAGGGACGCAGTACCAGAAAAAGGGCAATCAACAAAAGCTCTATGAAGTACAGGAAGGGCCTTGCTGGTACCTGGTAAACTTTACCGATTACCTCGACACAGGGCTTTTTCTTGACCACAGGCCGCTCAGACAGCGAATATACAAGATATCCGAAGGGAAACGCTTTCTCAATCTTTTTGCATACACCGGCAGCGCCACCGTACAGGCGGCAATGGCCGGTGCCGCGGCCACGACAACAGTGGATCTCTCGGCAACCTACCTTGAATGGGCGAGATCAAATCTTGCACTCAATGGTTTTTCGGAGATACGACACAGCTTCGTACAGGAAGACAGCCTGGCCTGGCTCACAAACAGGGCGGCCAAATACGACCTGATCTTTGTCGATCCGCCGACATTTTCCAATACCAAAAAAAAGAGGCGTGTCTTTGATATCCAGCGCGACCATCAACGGCTGATAGACCTTGCCATGGCATGTCTGGAAAAAGACGGCCTGCTTCTTTTTTCGACAAACTTCCGAAGGTTCAAACTCAACCCGTCGCTGCACAAAAGATTCAGGATCAACGACATTACTCCTCAGACCATACCCTTTGATTTTGCCAGGGATCCGAGGATACACCAGTGCTGGGAGATTCGACATTGAATGCGCCACAGCTTTCAGTTCAGTCTCTGCCCGAAGAAAACAGATGCGGAAGAACAAGAGCAGTGCTGTTTTTTTTAGAGGGTCTGTGGTAAGATTTCCCTTGCCCGTGTGTCCTGGAGACTTTTCTGGATCATTTGTATAAGAGACAAACAATAGAAACATGATAGAGTACAACAACGTCTGCCTGGATACCCTTGCCTATGAGCTTGCGCCGCGAGTTATCAGCTCTGAAGAGATCGAAAAGAGACTCGCCCCGCTCTATCAGAGGCTGGGTCTGCGGACCGGACGCCTTGAGTTAATGAGTGGGATACAAACCCGCCGCTTGTGGAAGCCAGGAACCCGCCCGAGTCAGGCGGCGACGATGGCCGGAGAAAAGGCCCTCGTCCAGTCAGATATCGACCCCAAAGAGATCAATTGCCTTATCTTTTGCTCGGTGTCAAAAGACATGCTCGAGCCGGCAACAGCCGCCTTTGTACACAGGAATCTGGGGCTCTCTTCCTCGGCGCTGCTCTTCGATGTTTCCAACGCCTGCCTGGGCTTTCTTGACGGCATGATCCTGCTGGCAAACATGATTGAGCTTGGCCAGGTGGACAATGGCCTTATCGTCTCCGGTGAAACCGCCGAAGAGCTACTCGAATCAACCCTCGCCCTGCTGGTCAGCGACACCTCGCTCACCCGTAAAACCATAAAACCGGCCTTTGCCTCGCTGACCATAGGTTCTGGTGCAATTGCCGCCTATATTCGAAAAACAGAGCCGGTGGAAAAGGGTATTCGCCTGGTTCACGGGACCTGGCAGGCAAATACGCAGCATAACGACCTCTGCCGGGGTGGACAGGAGTACAAGTCGACACTTATGACGACCGATTCGGAAGAGCTGCTGCACCGAGGGGTTGAAACGGCCCTGGCAACCTGGCGCAGATTCAGCGAAAAAAAGGGCTGGACGGCGGATGAGATTGATAATTTCTTTTGCCATCAGGTGGGTTCGGCCCACGCCAAACTTCTCTTTGAGACGCTGGGGCTGCCGCCGGAAAAGAACTATGAGACCCTGCGCCATCTGGGCAATGTAGGCTCTGTCTCGGCCCCGATCACCATGGCAATGGCCATCGAACACGGGGTCTTTATACCAGGCAACAAGGGGGCTCTTCTCGGTATTGGCAGCGGCATAAACACCATGATGCTCGGGGTCGAGTGGTAGGTATTGCAGCTGATGAGAGAAACACCGACAAAGACAAAAGACGTCGGCGCTGAAGGGGTCGTTGTGCAACAACTCTCGCTGACAACAGCGATGACCAAAGAGCTGGAGGCCATTTACGCTGCACTGCAGAGCGAGTACGAGCGGCTGGCTACGGCCCTGCAATTTACCTGTGAGGGCTGCCCGGATAACTGTTGTGACTCCTACTTTCTTCATCATACCTATATCGAATGGGCCTATTTCTGGCAAGGTATAGAAACACTGGCAGAGAACGAACGCGCGCAACTGATACAACGCGCCCGGATCTATCAAAAAGAGGCCGCCATGGCCCAGGCGAGAGGAGAGCGCCCTCAGTTGATGTGTCCTGTCAATGTTGATGGTCTCTGCCTGCTCTACAGGCATCGTCTTCTGGTCTGCCGGACGCATGGTGTTCCGGCGATGTTGCGCTGGCCTGATGGACGCCGGGCGCATTTTCCCGGCTGTTTCAGATGTCAGGACATTGTACAACAAAGGGCCGATCTTCCGATAAGACCGGTAGACAGAAGCCAGATGCTGCAACGGCTGGCATGTCTGGAAAATGCCTTTTTGGAAAACCAGCGACCGCTCTATCCGAAGTTGAGGCATACCATTGCCGAGATGATTCTCAAGGGACCGCCCTCGATGCTCCGGGGGTGAAACAGAAATCGTTTGAAACAGCCTCCTCACTGCAGCCGGAGGAGGCCCACAAGGAAACAGTTATGCGTCTGAAAATAGAGAAGAAACATCCCAACTCAAAGATGTGTTTTGTCTGCGGACTGGAAAACAGCTTTGGTCTGAAAAGCAAATTTTACGAGCTGGAAAATGGCCAGCTGATGGCGGTTTTTTCTCCGCTTCAAGAACATCAAGGCTACCCGGGCAGACTGCATGGCGGTATTGCCGCAACCATCCTCGACGAGACCATTGGCCGGGCGATAATGGCCACCGACTCCGAGGATCTCTGGGGGGTTACCATCGATTTTTCGATGAAGTTCAGAAAACCGATCCCCTTGGACGAAGAGGTGCGTGTTTTTGGCTGGGTGACTGCAGAAAAACCCAGATATTTTACCGCAGAGGGTAAGATACTCCTCTCCGATGGAACGGTGGCGGCCACGGCCGAGGGCAAGTATCTGAAAATGGCCGTCGACAATATCACGGAAAGCGGTGGTGCCGATGCCGTTGGCTGGCAGGTGTACAGCGACAGGGAAGACCCAGAGTATATAGATATCTGATTTCTGATCTCTAGAAAAAAGTCACAACATGCTTCAAAGGGCCAATGAAATATAGTATTTCCAAGCATTTTTTGTCTTCGTTTCATCTGCCGCAGATCGTACAAGAGGCCATTGATATCCTTGCCATACTCGTCGCCGTAGGGTTGCTGGCCTGGATTATCACCTCTGTCCAGCATAAAACGGTTCTGGTCCTGATACAAAGATGGCTGCAGAAGAATCGTTATGCCTGGGATGATCCGATTCTCACAAACCGGGTCCTGTACAAGCTGAGCTGGCTGATCCCTCTTTCGATGTTTTCGGTGGCGGTGGACAGTCTTTTCGTCCCCGGCTCAACAACCTATGTACTCCTGAAGCGTCTTATCACCTCCGGGCTGGTCATTGTCGGGGTTATCGTTCTTTCCGCCCTGTTTTCGACAATCAATGACATACACCGGACAGTGAAAAAGAAAACCGGCCACACCCTGCGAGGCTATACCGACGCGGCAAAGATTGTTACCTATGTTATCGGCATCATCTTCCTTGTCTCGATCTTCACAGGAAAGCCACCCTGGGGGATTTTTTCGGTTCTCGGCGGCCTGACGGCGGTTGTTCTGCTGGTTTTCAGAGACGCCATCCTCGGATTTATTGCCTCAATCCACCTCAACGCAAACGACATTGTCCGCATTGGAGACTGGGTACAGATGCCGCAGTATGGCGCTGACGGTGAAATCATCGATATCTCGATCCTCTCTGTCAAGGTGCAAAACTGGGACAAGACGATCTCCACCATTCCTCCATATTCGATGGTTTCCGGGTCGGTAAAAAACTGGCGGGGCATGAGCGAATCCGGAGGTCGACGTATAAAGCGCTCATTGGCCATCGATATGCAGACCATCCGTTTTTGTGATCAAGACATGCTCAACAGGCTGTCTGAGATAACGCTGATAAAAGACTATCTGCGCGAGAAACAGCAAAGCATAGAAAAAAGCAATTCGGCCAAGGGTCTCGAAAAAACAGCAACCAACCTGCTCAACGGCAGATGCCAGACAAACATCGGGATTTTTCGGGCCTATGTTATCGCCTATTTGAAAAACAACCCGCACATCCACCAGAATATGACCTTTCTCGTACGCCAGCTGGCGCCCAACGAACACGGCCTGCCCCTTGAGATTTACGTCTTCAGCAAGGACCAGGTCTGGGCAAATTACGAGGCTATTCAGTCAGATATTTTCGACCATCTTATTGCGGCAATACCACATTTTGATCTGCGAATCTTTCAGCAGCCAAGCGGCTACGATCTACAGCAAGTCCTGCACCAGTACGAAAAAACACCGCTCCGCAAAAGCACGAATTAAAACCTCAACGAATCTTTTCTCTTGACTTTTACCACAGATGTTTCTATTAATAGAAACATCGCTATGTCTGAGACAAAAAAAGAACTCATAGAGATCCTCGCCGGTGTGACCGATGAGGCTCAGATGGAAGGTCTGCTCGTAGAGCTTTTGACCCCCCGGGAGATGAAGGATATTGCCCTGCGCTGGCAAATTCTCAAAGACCTGTACCTGGGCGGCTCACAAAGACAGATTGCGGCAAGGCATGGGATGAGTCTGTGCAAGATTACCAGGGGTTCGAAACAGTTAAAAAAGAAAAATTCTTTTACACTGAAATTATTAGAAAATTTATACAAAGGAGCGGAGAGATGAACAAAAAGACAGCCAATATTGCCATGCCCGATCAGCAGGGTTTTTTTGGAGACTACGGCGGGAGTTTTATCCCCCCCGAGCTGAAAAGCATCCTTGACGAGATCACCAGCGCCTATGTAACGATCAGTCAAGACAAAGGCTTTCTTGATCAATTGACACAGCTCTATAAAAATTTTGTCGGCAGACCCAGCCCCGTTTTTCATCTGAAAAATCTCTCAGAAAAATACCAGGGGGCACAGATATACCTGAAAAGGGAGGATCTCAACCACACAGGTGCCCACAAGATTAACCACTGCCTCGGCCAGGCCCTGCTCTGCAAGAAGATGGGCAAGAAGAAGATTATTGCCGAGACAGGCGCCGGACAACACGGGGTCGCTCTGGCAACGGCGGCCGTACTGGTTGGCCTGGAGTGTGATATCTATATGGGAGAAATAGATATCAAAAAGGAGTATCCAAATGTTATCCGTATGAAGATCCTTGGCGCCAACGTCGTTCCGGTCAGCCGGGGTACCAGGACCTTAAAAGATGCGGTGGATGAAGCGTTTGAGGCCTATCTCAAGGATCCGGTCAACCAGATGTATGCCATCGGTTCCGTTGTCGGCCCGCACCCTTTTCCGATGATGGTGCGGGACTTCCAGTCCGTTGTTGGCCGGGAGGCAAAAGACCAGTTCATCGAGCAACTGGGCAGGCTGCCCGATAATCTGGTGGCCTGCGTCGGCGGAGGCTCCAACGCCATCGGCCTCTTCTCGGCCTTTCTTGATGATTCGGAGGTCGGGATGTACGGTGTCGAGCCCTCCGGCCGGGGGCTTACCCCTGGCGACCATGCCGCGACCTTGACCCTGGGTTCTCCGGGGATGATTCATGGCTTCAAATGCTATCTGCTGCAGGATGAGCAGGGTGAACCCCTACCGGTGTATTCCGTAGCCAGCGGTCTGGATTACCCTGGGGTAGGTCCCCAGCACAGCCTGTTGAAGGATATCGGCAGGGTCAACTACGTTACCGCCAGCGATAGGGAGACCATCGATGCCTTTTTTGAACTCTCGAGAACCGAGGGTATCATCCCGGCCATCGAAAGCGCCCATGCCGTTGCCTACGCCACAAAGCTTGCAGCCGGTCTCTCTTCCGACAAGAGCGTACTGGTTAACCTCTCCGGCCGTGGGGACAAGGATATCGATTTTGTCGTTGAAAACTACGGCAAAGAATACGGGCTGTAAGAGAGACGGCAAGACAGGAAGAGATACGCTCTGCAGGCTGTGTCTCTTCCTGAAGCGGGCAATCCGGGCTACTCTTCTTTGACCTTCGACAACCCGGGGATCAGGGTTTGTGAGGAGATGATCCCCTCCCACTGGCGGATGGTATACTGGGTAAAATGGGAGATAAGCTCGGCATCTGAGGAGAGAAGATCGCGGCTGAGGACGACCTTGGTGATAACGTCAAAGGAGCCGTGCACCGAGTGGACCTCCCGTACCTCATCGAGCCCCAGGAGTCTGTCGATGACCTCTTCCTCGTATCTGCCTTCAATGTTCAAAAGAATAAAGACAGTGATCTCCCGCTTCATCTCCGGATAGTCCTGCTGGTTTCGTGCAGCCATTTTTTTCCTGAACGCCTCCATGTCTGTCGGAATCAGCCTGTCGATTCCCAGGCCGTAGGTTCTTTTTTTGCCCTTTTCCCACTGGTGTACCGAAATATATAAAAACAGATCATCGATGGTACGTTGTGGAAAGGAGTTGACCAGGTTGCTGTTTTCAATGAGCGTGTACAACGGTTGATAAATCGTTGTATACCAGTCAGCAGCCGCCTGTTCAAAGGAGATCTGCTCGCCTCGAGACTTTTTGAGAGCGCTCTGGTGCTCCGCGATCTGCCACTCCAGATGCGCGAATTGCCCGGGTTCGGTAAGCTCAAGACAATGCTCCAGCTGCGTCTTGTCACGGAATGCTATCTTTTCTTTGTAGAGTTTATTTTCAAGGGTATCTTTGCTGGGAAGAAGCTCGATGATCTTTGAGCGGATATGACTTTGCTCAAGCTCGGCGGCGGCCTTGAACCGGTGGTGACCATCGACAATGAAATAGTCATCTTTTATCTGGTACAGGGCAATCGGAGGCATCTGTTTGCCCCGCTGCATCGCTGTCAGAATCCCCTTCAAACGAGGGCTTTTCGAATGGGTCTTGGTTTTAAACTGATTATCAAAGTCATGGTAACGACCCACGCTGCCAACAATCCTGTCAAGGGGCACCATAAGGGTCCCGCGCTCCACCGCCTCATAGGCCTCTTCTTTTTCCCTCCTGGCATTGAAGCTGAACTGCTCTTCTTTTGAGGCTTCCTGTGCTCTCTTTCCGGTAAATACCCGCCTGACGGAACGAAACAGATCAGATTTCAAGGACATAATAACCGTAGCAGTTGATGATTGACGTTGAATGCAGTTGGGATCTCCTCAGGGAATCATCCTTAAAATCCCTATGAATATGGCCATGAAGAAAAAATCGGGGCCGGTATTTTTCAATAAACCATCGGTATGTACGGAACCCCCGATGACAGAGATCCTCAGCGTCATGAACAAATCGTGGTGGGGCGTGGGTGACAACCAGATCGACCCTTTTTCTGCGCCAGAGAGGAAAACGCATCTTGTTGACTTGGCGTTTCATCTCTTTTTCCGTATACTGGTTCATCCCACCATTATACCATCTGGAGCCGGAAAAACCGAGAAGATGCCGCCCCTGAAACCTCACAAGCTGCCCGTCAAGTCGGCTGCAGCCCACCGGCGGAGCGCTCTGGTAGCGCAGGTCATGATTGCCCAAAACGTAATAGAGTGCTGCATCATAGGTCTCGCGAAGGCTGGTGAGATATTCGGGCGGAAGGTCCCCGCAGGAGAGGATCAGGTCAATCCCTGCAAGCGGCAGTTTGCCAGCTCTTCTCAACAGAAGGTCGGGGGCAGGGGTATCTGCGACACAGAGAATCTTCATTGGCTGAGAATAGTTACCAGTATACAATTATTTCCATGGACATTTGGATGTCTCGCCTGGCCGTTCTTATAAGACCAAGTCCGCCACATCTCTTTTTCCCTCTCCCAAAAGGCAGGGCGATGGCCTTCCGGTGAACCCGAATTATTCGATTTTTTACACAAGGGCAAGCAGAGGAATACATTTTTATCAGCAAGATGCTCTCTTTCCTAGCCCGGATATTTCATGAATATTGTGTCAAATTTTTAAAAATTGCTGATATTCCAATATACTACACGGAGAACATTACAGTTTTACAATATCCAAAGTGTTCACCAAAGGTCAGTCCATACGGCGCCATCTTCTTCAGTCTTTTTGCAGAACGAAGACCCAAAAGGGGAAAAAACAGTATTCTCGATTCCCTTATAGCCTCTTTTGTTTTATCATAAACCGTAAAATCAGAAAAAACGCCTCTGCGTCAGGCAATCCTGAACAACAGCAAAAGAGGAAAATCTTATTCCTCTTCAGGCCTGTTGTTTGTAGAGCAAATTATTAGGTACAACGTATGTTCCGAAATATTTCCATCCTGTCGGTTCTGTTGATGTTTCTTCTTCTCTCTCCAACGGCCTCCACGGCTGCTGACAAACCAGTACTGCGGCTGGCCTTGCTTCCCATCCCCGCAGTATTGCCGGTCTACGTTGCCCTGGAAAAGGGCTATTTTAAGGAGGCTGGCGTCGAGGTTCACCCCCTCTCCGTAGGCAGTGCCGTCGAACGGGACCAGCTCGTGCAGGCGGGCAAGGCAGATGGCATGGTCAACGAGCTCTCCAGCACCGCCAGCTTTAACCGGGAAAAAAACAGGGTACAGGTTGTCTGCATAGCCCGTACACCGATTGATACCTCTCCTGTCTTTCGGATACTTGCCGCGCCGAACAGCGCCATTACAACGGCAAAAGACCTGGCCGGCATACCTGTCGGTATCTCAAAGAATACTATTATAGAGTATGTGACCACACGCATGCTCAGTGCAGCAGGCCTGCAAGCCAGTGAGATCAGTTTTAGATCCATCCCCGTTTTGCCGGAACGTCTGCAGCTTTTGCTGCAGGGGCAGGTGCAGGCGGTAACCCTGCCAGATCCGCTCGCCGCCTCTGCAATCAAACATGGTGCCATCGAGATTCTTAACGATCTGGAGGCAAAAGAGATAAGCGCAAGTGTCCTCTCCTTTACCCGGGAGGCCCTTGAGGAGAAAGGCCCGCAGATACAAGGCTTCCTGCAGGCCTGGGACCGCGCGGTTGTCGATATAAACAAGGATCCGGCCGCCTGCAAGGGGTTGATGCTGAAAAAAATCCGTGTGCCTGGAAATATCCAGGGAGAGTTTGTACCACCTCCGATGCCAAGAAGAGCCCTGCCCAGCCGCGAGCAATGGGATGATGTGATGTCCTGGATGCTGAAAAAAAAGCTGCTCAAAACGCCTCTTCGCTACGAAGACTCGGTTACCGGCGACTTTCTGCCCGTAGAATAAGGTCGCCGGAAAGGTTTTGTACGAGGACACTATGATTCGAGTCAACGACCTGCGCTTTGCCCATACGGATGAAAAGTCGATCTTTGACGGATTTCATCTGCGCGTAGCAAAGGGTGAGGCCTGGACGATTATTGGCCCTTCCGGCTGCGGAAAGACAACCCTGCTGTTTCTCGTAGCCGGACTGACCGCCCCGCTCTCTGGCGAGATCGTTGTTGGCGGAGTACCAATCAAACGTCCACGTCCAGCGACTGGTCTGGTACTCCAGGATCATGGCCTTCTGCCCTGGGCGACCATCGACGAAAACACCAGGCTTGGCCTGAGGATACGCAAACTCTACGGCCCCGACGGGAAACACAGCCCCAGAAACGTCATTAATAACGCAGAGCAGGAACAACAACGCATAGACCACTGGCTTGGCTGGCTGGGCATTGACCATCTGCGTGAAAAGTACCCCGGTCAGCTGTCGAGAGGACAGCGGCAAAGGGCTGCCATCGCCCGGACCCTGGTTCTGGAGCCGGACCTGCTGCTGATGGACGAACCATTTTCCGCCCTTGACCTGCCAATCCGTGAAGAGCTGCAAAAGGTGATGAACAACTTTCACAAACAATCCGGTCTCACCTCTCTGACCGTAACCCATGACATCGAGGAGGCGGTGGTCCTCGGAGAAAAGATCCTCGTTCTTACCGAAGGTTGTAACAGACGACCCGAGATCGTTGACAATCCCAGATCCGGTGCAGAAAGTCAGCGTGGCAGCGACTCGTTCAAAACGACATGTAATACCCTGCGCAGGCTGCTGGGCATGCACCGCGGCACCACAACAAACACAGAACAAAGAGGTGCGTTGTGAGCAGTAGGGACTCGTGGCTCAGCGCCCTGACCGGCCTTGCTCTGTTTCTGGGGATCTGGCTGCTGTTGTCTGTTGCCGTAAACCGCCCGATACTACCGTCACCGCTCGAGGTTGTACCGCTGTTTCTCCGCGGCATGTGCGGTGAGCTGGGCCTGCATTTTCTGGCCAGCTTTGGCAGGGTTCTGGCAGCCATTGTCCTGGCAACCGCTCTGGCCGCACCCCTGGGGCTGCTTCTCGGACAGATGCCCAGGATTGACCGCTGTGTCAGCCCGCTGATCGCAATACTCTATCCCATCCCCAAAATTGTTTTTCTTCCGGTTATTTATGTGCTTATGGGCATCAGCGATTTCTCGAAGATAACCCTTATCGCCATTATTATCTTTTTTCAGATTCTTGTCGTTGTGCGCGACGAGGCCCTGGCCCTGCACAAAGAGCTCATTCTCTCGGTAAAAAGCCTTGGGGCCGGGCGAAGGGCCCTTTTCAGGTATGTTTATCTGCCCGCTTCCCTGCCGGCGATCCTGACCGCGCTCAGGGTATCCACCGGAACCGCCGTCGCCGTACTGTTCATCGCAGAACAGTCACTGACAACCTATGGTCTGGGCTACTATATCGTCATTGAAACCTATCAGGTACTGCTCTACAGAGAGATGTATGCCGGAATAATGGGGATGGCCCTTCTCGGCGTATTGTTGTATTTTGCGATCTACGCCTTGGAGCGCCGGGTCAGTAAACACCTCTTTCTTTAGTTTTTCGATGAAAACAACAAAAACCACAGTTCACCCGCAAAAGATATCGACCCTCCAGCTCTGGTGGCTGGCTATCCGTCCCAAAACCCTGCCGGCAGCCTTTGCGCCGATTCTAGTCGGTACGGCGGCGGCAAAGGCGGCAGATAGCTTCCAGCCTGCTGTTGCCCTGCTCTGTCTTCTGGGATCGTTATTGCTGCAGATTGGGGTCAATCTGGCCAACGACTATTTTGATGGCAAAAATCAAATAGACTCCGATGAACGCCGGGGGCCGCTGCGGGTAACCCAGAGCGGCCTGATTGCTGCCAGATATGTACAAATTGGCATAGTAGTGTCTTTGTCTCTGGCCGGCCTTGTCTTTATCATCCTCGGCTCTGTCGGCGGCTGGCCAATTATCCTGGTCGGGATTGTTTCCGTTACAGCGGCCCTCGCCTACAGTGGAGGGCCATATCCCCTGGCCTCGAACGGTTTGGGTGAAATTGCGGTATTTCTCTTCTTTGGCCTTGTCGCCGTGATCGGAACCTTCTATCTCCAGACGGGAAGGGTCTCGGCAATAGCCTGTATTGCTGCGTTTCCCCCGGGTCTTTTGATAACGGCGGTGATGGTGGTCAATAATTTCAGGGATATTGAAACCGACAGCAAGGCCGGTAAGAGGACCCTCGCCGTACTCCTTGGAGCGCAGCGGACAAAAAAGGAGTACAAGATCCTCGTCTGGGCAGGCTATTTCGTCCCTCCGCTGCTCTTCTTACTCGATATGGCAGGCCTGCCGGTCTTTCTGCCGCTACTCACCCTTCCTCTGGCAAGCTCTCTGAGCCGCAAAATAGACTGCGACCAAAGCGAAAACCTCAACACCCTGCTTGCTGAGACAGCTCGTTTCTCGCTTGTCTACAGTTTGCTTTTTTCAGCCGGTCTGGTATGTAGCCTGTAAAAGAGACAAAAGACAGATTCTCTTTCAGATCTCAACTACACAAAAGAGAGGGATATGAATTTTCTCGGCCTCAAACAAAAAAATTACGTTGTCTTTGGACTGGCAAACAGGAAGTCTGTTGCCACGGCTATCTCGAGAAGTCTTGTGGAACAGGGGGCTCGGGTGATTCTGGTTGTTCGTTCAGAGGAGCGGGAAAAAAACGCCAAAAAGCTCTTTCCGCAATCACCGGTGTTTGTTTGTGACGTCGAAGAAGAGGACAATATCATCCGGGTGCGCGATGAGATCGCAAAATATCTGCAACAAGAAGATTGCAAGATAGACGGCATTGTGCACTCGATCGCCTTTGCAAACTACTCCGACGGCCTGAAACCCTTTCACAAAACCCGAAAAGATGACTTTTTGCAGGCAGTAAATATCTCCTGTTTTTCTTTGATCAGCATCGCCAACCATTTTAAAGAACTGCTGACGAAAGAGGCCTCTGTGGTCACGATCAGTATCTCAACGACCAGGATGGCCGCAGAAAACTACGGCTATATGGCCCCGATAAAGGCTGCCCTTGATTCCTCTGTCTGTTTTCTTGCCAAGTCCTTTTCCGGCTTTTCACAGGTTCGATTTAATGCAGTGGCCCCATCCCTGCTGAAAACCTCTGCCTCTGCAGGTATTCCCGGATACGTTGACAGCTATCTGTTTGCCGAGAAAGCCATTCTGAGAAAAAAGGCCGTTACCACGCAGGAGGCTGCCGATGTTGCAGTCTTTCTGCTCTCTCCAAGATCAGCGGGAATAAACTGCCAGACCCTCGTCGTTGATGGCGGAATGTCTGTCAACTACTTTGACAAAGAGATCATCAAAAAAACGATTGGCTAGCCATTTCTCATAAATACAAGGAATTTATGCTTAGTCTGGATTTCTTATCTCTTTTTTTTGCAGGTCGCTACCGGCAAAAACCTACTGCTGTGAATTTTCGACGGTCTTGTCGCCTTCTTTTTTCTCGGTACAGTCTTGACCGACCGGACAATCCTCTTCTTTGGGGATCTGGTATGCAGCCGGCGCCGTTGGGGTAAGCGAAGACATGCCAGAACCATATTCACTCGAAGAACGCTCTGAACAGGCATCGTTGAGATAGCCAACAATCTGCTTCTCACCTCGTATCAGGCGGGTTTCCTGTTCATCGCGAACAAGCAGAACAGGGATCTCTTTCAGGGACAGCAATGTAAGAAAGCCAAGGTTTTGAGAAATATCATAGTCCTCGAAAATTTCCGCTTCTGGAAAGGTAAAACCGGCCATCTTGTCTATTGGGTTCAGCCTGATATCACATTCCTTTTTACTGCGAAACTCCTCAATAACCGCCTCACAATGGGGGCAGGCCTCAGAGAAAAAAAGCACGACGGCCGGCCGGCCTTCAGCACCGGGGATATGAGCAATCGAGCCCGCCTCAAGGCCCTCAAACGAGTTTGACCCAAACTGCAACGAAAAACAGGCCGCCAGAACAGCGCCAGCGAGCACAACACCTTTTACGATCTGCGTTATACCACCGAGAATATTGAGAAGAACGACAAGACCGCAGATAACCAAACAGTAGGCACAAAAAGCATTGGCTATATTGTATTGATAAAAAACCAGAATCGATTCAACGGCGAGACCACAGAGAAGGACAAAATCGGCAAAACGGGGTAAAAACCTGCTGTCGGTCTGTTTGGAAAAGAGGAAGGTCCACAACAAGACCTGAAAAAAGAAAAAACCGGCAAGGTTGATGTACAGCGGCGAAACAAGGGTGAGTTTTTCGACAATTTCACACCCCTGATCCAAACAAAAACCAGACCCTCGGCTATACACCCAGTACGCCTGAAAACCCGTTAATATACTTGCAAAAAGCGATACAAATATCCTGATCATGTTGATTCACTCCTCGTGGCAGTGGATCTTCTCCGAAGCAATACACAGCAAGACGTAAGCTGTCGTCTCACCGGAGAACATCCTCTTTTCTTATCTCATAAAGTTCCGTTAATCCTCGAAATACAACGTATCACCTGCTTCAATATATTGATTTTACAATAATTTTTTTGATCGTACCCGTTCTCAGCCCCCAGCCGACAAGAGTCTCCCACACACGAGTACCCCTCTGCGGAAAAACGCAACCGTTACAATGAAGCAAGCAGTTACCCTGAAAAAGACAAACGCCCCTTACTCTACCCTCAAAAGCCTGTTCAGGGTACAATTTTCGTATCCTCTGATCTTGTTATCCTCTATTGCAACCATTTTATTCGGGTTATTTGTCAAAAAATGACCATCCTTTTATTTTTCAGCAGACATATAAAATGTATCGACCTTGTCCAGATATCGTTGATCCGACATTCCTGTTCGATTAAAAAAGATCACACTTCCCTTTTTTATATCAGGATACATTCTCAGTTCACAATAATACCCACCGCCGCCGCCGGCATGTGCAAAATAGTGTACGCCGTTTAATTTTCCGGTAAACCAGGACAAACTCATTCCTGTATTTCTCTTTTCTTGAAAAAGAATTTTCTTGTACTCTGCACCGAGAAGGCAGCTATTTTCTTGCAACAGATCTTGTATGTATCTTACAAAAGCAATCGGCTTTCCAATTAATCCACCATAGGAAGCTCCATTAACGTAAAAGAGCTTAAAAGAACGCCACTGTTCTTCTACCGCTCCCATAAACTTCTTTTTATCTATCCAAAAGTTCAAAATAAAACTAGAAAATGTCATTCTTTTATGATACCCGGTGGCATGTTTTTGTCTGTCAACAACAACAAAGTTCAAATCAACGGGCTCCAGAGAAAGCCTTTGAATGATATTTTCCATGATGTATTCTTCATATGTTTTGCCTGAAACCTTTTCAATGATTTGCCCCAAAAGGACATACCCCAGGTTTGAATAAGAAAATGTTCCACCTTTTCTTAATCTGACCTTGTTGTTTTTCTCAAAAATCGATTTAAAAAAAATATTTTGCTCAAAAGAGCGGTGTTCGTTGTGTAAATGTATCCATGAGAGCGGAACAGGGTTGGGTATGCCTGCAGTATGGTTTAACAGCTGTTTTACCGTTATTTCAGGCCCGTAAAAAAATCTGGCAAATAGCAAACTACAGGCATGTTGATGTCTATTGCTTTGTTTTGGGCCAACTGTAAAATAGCCAAAGCGGTAAACGTCTTGGTCACTGAAAAAGCATTATAGGTTGTATGTATGTCAGATTTTTTTCGGCTGGCTATGTCCCTCACCCCCATCTGAAAGGAATCTATGATGTGATTCTGATCAAAAAAGAAGTACTGTAGCGAAGGCGACTCTCCGTTCTCAATCTTGTGCGTCAAAAATTTCTCAGCACTTGTCATATTTTGTGTTGACCTTGACAAAAAAATTTAAAAAAGTAATATATTATGGCTACTTAAACAGTCTACATTTACTTTTTACATCTGCCCCTTGCATTCTGAGCTCTTGCATAGAACAGGGTGTACTTTACGCAGCAAGGATTGTCCGTCAAACCTCAAGCTTATCAAAAGCGACACATCACCACCAGAGGAATTCTACCATGATTACCTATCTCTACTGGGGGAGTATCATCCTCGTAATCCTTTTTATACTGTGGATAAGCGCCAAAATTGACAAGTGGAAAATAGGTGGTATTGCCGCTTGTATTGTTCTTGTCATTGGCTGGGGCACCTACTACTTTCGCCTGCAGCAGGTTTTTGTAAAGAACTACGGTGGCGTCATGACCATCGAGGTCCCTCCGGGAATGCGCCATATCAGTGCAACCTGGAAAGATACCAACCTATGGGTGGAAAACTACGATCCCAAAACCAATGCATGCATCTTCACCGAATATTCCAAAGGAAATATCCTGCAGGGCAAGGTGACCATAAAAAATTGTAACCCGCTGATCCCTCGAAAGCAAAACCTGGCAGAATAACCCGACTCTCTCCCTGGAAAGTATGGCAGAACGCCTGAGGCGAAGGATACGGGCCTGTATAAAAACCAGCAGAGCACAGGCCCGCAACAAGGCCAGATCTCTTATAGACGATTGTCTCGGACTACCTTGAGAATACCGGAGACGACATCCTCAACGGACAGATCCGTCGTATCTATCTCTATGGCATCGGCGGCTTTGGTCAGTGGGGCAATAGGGCGCTGTCTGTCGTTTTTGTCGCGCTGCAAGGTCTGCTTGAGGATCTCTGAATAATCGGCGGCAACACCTCTGGCAACGAGTTGTTCATAACGCCTTCTCGCCCGTTCTTCCGGTAGCGCCTCCAGAAAGAACTTACATGCCGCAGACGGGAAGACCACCGTCCCGGTATCCCGCCCCTCGGCAACAATCCGGCCTTGCTTGCCGCAGGATTGCTGCAGGCGGGTCAGATAGTTTCTTACCACGGCAAGCGCAGATACTCGAGATGCCAGCATTGCCATTTCAGGAGTTCGAATTTTGCTGCTGACATCAAGACCGTTGACAAGAACGCCAACGTCCTCTTTTTCGCTGGCAGCAGGCAGCATCTTCAGCTCAAGGCCCTCGAGCGCTGAGGCAATCGACCTGTGGTCGTCCAGATCGACCGCCTGCTCCTGCAAAAACAGCCCAACCCCACGATACATTGCGCCTGTATCAAGATAGGTAAAGCCTAAAGCCGCGGCAACCCGTCTGCTGACCGTCGACTTGCCGACACCGGCCGGGCCATCGATCGTGATGATATTTTGTTTTTCAGACATAGCCAAGTTCATCAAGCGATTTTTTCAAGGCCTCAAGAAGACGCAGGTTTTCAGGCTCCGTTCCTGCGGTAATCCGGATAAAATCGCTAAAACCATAGGCGCTCATCGAACGAACGATAACGCCCTGGCAGAGCAACGCCTGGTAGAGAGTATCAGCGTTCCCACCAACATCGACGAGAAAAAAATTGGTCTCCGTGGGATAACAGCGACACCCGAGGCGGCCGATCTCTTCCTGCAAAAAGGCAAGAGAGGCGGCTGTTTTTTCCAGTGTTTGCCGGTAAAACGCCTCATCATGCAGGGCGGCAACGGCGGCAACCTGAGCCAGGAGGTTGACGTTAAAGGGCTGACGCACCTTATGCAGGCAGTTGGCGATCTCTTCTGCCATAAGACCGTAGCCCACCCGCAGCCCGGAAAGACCATAGGCCTTGGAAAAGGTCCGTAAAAAAACCACTCCGCAGCGCCCGTCAACCGGCTGTATCAGGTCAAGCGGCAAGCGTAGATCCCGGTGCATATACTCGACGTAGGCCTCATCAACGACCAGAATAACCGACTCAGGCAGTTGGTCGATAAACTCGACAAAACGCTCCGGCGCAAGAAAGGTCCCGGTCGGATTGTTCGGGTTATCAAGGAAAATCAGCCTGGTCTTTTTCGTGATACGCCCAAGGATCGCGGCAAGATTATGTCGCATATCCTCCAGCCCGACGACGTGGTTGATGCCGCCCCTGACCTGGACAAATTTCTGATACATCAAAAAAGACGGGTGGCTTGTGATAACCTCGTCACCCTCTCTGACAAAGGCCTTGACCAGAAATTCAATAACCTCATTGGAACCGTTGCCAATGACTATTTCCTCTGGCTGCAATTTGAGCCTTTCCGCCAGCGCCCTGACCAGATAAAAACAGGAACCGTCGGGATAACGGTGCAGCCCCTCAAGACCTTTGCCGATCGCCTTCATCGCCTCCGGTGAGGCTCCCCAGGCATTCTCATTTGAGGCAAGTTTTATCGAATCGCGTATACCATATTCCCTCTCCAGCTCGTCCAGCGGTTTGCCCGGCGGATAGGGTTGTATCATCTTGATGTTTTCTGGAATATTCAGCTTCAAATCAACCCTCTTGTATAGAAACAACCACTTCCATAAACGCCCAGAACCGAAAAGCCTGCGCTCGCAGGCCCTTGACGGTATTGCAACACCCTGGGATTACTGTACCATCGCCTGCAACAGGGCAGTCTAGTTTTTGTTTTTCCTTTTGCACTCTTCCACCACCCGGTGGACATCGCCGAGGCATCACCTTCTCTTGGGGTTTTTCACCTCGCAGTGACAGCCCTTGTTCTTTTTCTCGGCCTTGATCCTCTCCAGGATCTTCGAGTAGCCATGAACCTGAAAATCGTGGGTGATATCTTTTTTGCTATATTGAAAACAGTAGCAGACCAGGTCATTTTCTTGAAAGACCGTTTTTTCGGACAGGATTGAGACAGGCGAAATCATTTGCTTCAGTATCTCCCAAAAAACACGAGAAATCTGGGCTAGATATCCAGAACGGCCCTCTTCAGGCACAGGGCCTGTTCAAGATTATAGCCCACCCGAAGCAGCTTTTCTTCCTGAAAATGGGCGGCCTGCAACTGCACCCCAACGGGAAGACCATCTCCAGTGAATCCGCCCGGAACCGACATCCCGGGAATTCCGGCAAGGTTTGCAGATATTGTCAGGATATCAGAGACGTAGGCGGCCAGAGGATCATCCTGAAATTGGCCCAGTTTCCAGGCTGCATGTGGCGTCACCGGTGAGATGAGAATATCACAATCCGCAAACACCTTTTGAAAATCATTGAGAATAAGGGTTCTCACCTGGGATGCCTTCTTATAATAGGCGTCATAGTATCCCGAAGACAGGGCGTAGGTGCCTATCAGAATGCGGCGTTTCACCTCTTCACCGAACCCCTCGGAGCGGGTTTTGGTGTACATATCCATCAGATTTTCTGGACTCTCCGTCCTGTAACCGTACAAAACACCGTCATAGCGGGCCAGGTTTGAACTGGCCTCTGAAGAGGCAATAAGATAATACACCGCCACGCAATATTCGGTATGGGGCAGGGAGACATCGACCACCTTGACACCCATCTCCTTCAACAGAGCTATGACTGCCTCTACGATCTTCCTCACCTCATCATCAAGGCCCTCGGTAAAATATTCTCTTGGAACCCCAAGAGTCATCCCCTCAAGTCCGGACTGTATCGCTTCGCTGTATCTGGGAACAGGTCTGTTCACCGAGGTCGAGTCCCGGGGATCATAGCCGCTGATTACCTCCAGCATTCTGGCACAGTCTTCAACGTCGTGGCAAATCGGGCCAATCTGATCCAGAGAAGAGGCAAAGGCGGTTAAGCCAAAACGAGAGACCCTGCCATAGGTTGGTTTCATCCCGACAACTCCGCAGAGCGAAGCCGGTTGGCGGATGGAACCTCCGGTATCTGAACCAAGGGACGCTGCACACTCCAAAGAGGCAACAGAAACAGCCGATCCCCCGGAGGAGCCTCCACTCACATAGCCTTTTTTATGAGGATTTATCGGCGTTGTAAAAAAACAGGTTTCCGAAGTCGAGCCCATCGCAAACTCATCCATCGCAACCTTCCCAAGAATAACGGCATCCGCCTGCCTGATCTTTTCAACCACCGTTGCGTCGTAGGGAGAAACAAAATTTTCCAAGATCCTCGAACCACAGGTCATCTTCATACCTTTCTGGCAGATAAGATCTTTCAACGACAACGGGATACCACAGAGTCGACCGGCATCTCCAGCCTGTCTCTTCTGGTCCGCCTCCCGGGCCTGCCGCAATGCGTTTTCCTTGTGTACCTCAATAAAGGCTGAAACCTGCGGCTCGACGGTCTCGATTCTGTCAAGGTAACTTTGCGTCAGTTCCTCGCTGGATAACTCTTTCGAGGCCATCCTGGTCAGGGCCTGCGATAGACTGAGTTCATACGGTTTCATAGGCTGTCTCGGGTGCTAAAACAAGAAATGGTAATCCTTCACAGATCGAGCGGCTGCGCGGATTGCGAAAAAAGAGCGTTAAATAATCCGCGGAACCTGAAAAAGGGCCTCTTTTTTTTCGGGGGCGTTTTCCAGGGATGTCTCCTGGGGGAGAGAAGGCTGTACCAGATCTTCCCGGAAGGCATTACTCACAGAAAAAACATGGGTGGTTGGTGAAACATCTGTGGTGTCAAGTTCATTGAGCTTTTCAACATAGGCAAGAATCGTATCAAGCTGCCCGGTCATTGTATCCAGTTGGGAATCAGACAGTGACAATCTTGCCAGCCTGGCAACCTGCTCGACCTCTTTTTTGGTGATATTCCGCATAGCGTACAAACAATCCCCCAACAACAGTTAACAGAGAAAACCCCATCTGGAGCACTGATGGGGTTTTCCCAAAAAGAAGATCCCTTTCCCGATGCCAGGTTTCACTCCCCTCCAGCATCAGGGCCTATCTCGACGATAATCAAGAAATAACCAAAGAACGATTACATCGGCACAATCAGTTTATTTGTTTCTTCGTTCCAGGTGACCACAATATACCAAACCGCCATAACGGCACCAATCAAAAGCAGAGTCGGCCCGTAGCCAAAGAGATCGGGCAGGTAGATGCTCGAACCCAAAACACCATCTGCCTCAAATTCGGCATCACGGAACCAGGCCGTCATAATCGAAGATGTTATCCCAAAAAAGGGGACGACCATCATCAGTTTCACCTGCCCCTCACCGACCCGCCAAAGGGTTCCAGAACCACAACCTCCGGCGAACATCGCACCAAGACCAAAAATGAAACCACCGACAACCCCGGCCCAGCCAAAGGTTCCACGCACATAGTTATTTGCCGCCAGAACAGCCTTAGGCAGCTCCGGAGGACCTTCCATATCATCAATCTGCTCTTCGTTGACACCGGCATCTTCAAGTGCTCCCACGGCCTCTTCCTGGTAGGAGGTAAGGATGTCCTGCTCATATGCCATACGCACAGGAACATTATACTTGAGTACGGCCGCACCAACAGCGACGATGGCAATGGAAAGCATAACCGATTTGGCCAGCGTGCAGTCCCCGGTCATATGGGGTTCACGAAAGCCCTGAACCATACACCATCTCCCCCGCTGCATACTGTAACCGAGACCGGCAGCAAGCAAAATGATACCACCAAGCGAAGCAATGTAGGCACTGTCTTCATTCGAGGCGTAGGCATAGGCTGCGACCACCAGGGCAACAATAGCGAAGGCCCCCATAGAATAAGAAACCGGAGCAGAAAAAGAGACAGTTTTCGACCCCCCATCTCCCCAGGTGATATGCTCCATCTCCAGATACAAGAGCTTCAGCCCCAGTATGACGCCAAAGACAAGACCAAACATCATCGAAAAGCCGTTGGCAGCAAGGTTCCCCAAGGCATTATAAAAACCTCCAACATTGCAGCCTCCGGCAAGCGTTGCACCTATCCCCATAAGGATTCCGGCGATAACGGCCTTGACCATTTCACGATATGGAGGAACCCGGAGTGCAAAGTCCTTCCCCAAACAGGCGGAGACAAAGGCGCCAACAACAAAACCGATACCAATAACCGAGCCGGAATTCAAAAAGATAGATCTGGGAGCCTCATCATAATAACCAAAGATACCCGACTCCAGACCAAAAAGAGAGGCCCCGCCGAACATGATCCAGTCTCCCCAGTTGCGGATTGCTCCAACGGCACCCCAGGGACGCCACCAGGCCATGATCATGACCGAGAAAAAGGCGACAACCACGCCTGTCAGATAGGGGTTCCATTCCTTTTCACAAAAGATATTGTAAAGCTCTTTGGCCTTGCTTTTCACAACGGACACCTCACTCATAACACACTCCTTCTCTGGAAGAAATAAATGCAACCATTGATCGTATTGGAGTTTTTTTACACAGCACCCCCGTTTTTGTCAAGAACAAGTCCCGAAGTTAAAAGGGCAAAACAGCCGGATATCACATTGAAAAAAAAGAGCGTTTATCAGTACGGTGAAAAAGCAAAACAGGCCGTCCTCTTCCACAAAAGATCTTATCCCTTTGTGACATCATGATTTTTCTTGCATTGAAAAATTTTCTTCACCCGTATACAAGGCGTATGCTATAAAGATCGTTGAAGGATTTTTTACCACAAATCTTGACAAGACAAACGGAGAAAGCCATTGAGTATCTTTTTCTGACTTATAACCATCAATCAGACGTCAGGACATAAAAGAGAATCCACTGTAGAACTTTGAAAAAAACGGAGGTTTTTCATGAAAAGAGACCATTTTCTTACAATAATTCTCTTCTTTTTAACTGCTGCTACAGGTTATTTTGTTTACATTCAATACAAAAACTATTCAATTGAAAATGAGTATGGTAAAGCTCTCCAGATCAACACCTTAAAAAACTACAATGACTTTATAGAAAAATACAAAAACACGAAATACAGTATAAAAATAGCCTACTATAGAGACAAAAAGGCATTTGAGAATGCAACACAAATAGACACCCTTGAGGCATACCAGGATTTTTTAGATTCTTACCCACAAAGTGCATGGTATAGGAATGTCGTTTATCACAGAGACAGAGCGGCACTTGAAAGGGCTAAAAAAGAGCGTACGTTAAAATCCATTGTTCGATTTTTAAAAGACTATCCTCATAGCAGTTGGCTTCCACAGGCAAACCATTATCTCAGGCATCAATTTGGCTTCAAAAGCCTCTCAGAGGCGGAAGAATGCCTGCCGGATTACAACGAAAAAACCGTTTCTGATCAATAGAATCAGTTATAGTTCTTCACAAGAAGGAGAAAACGATGCTCCAGAAAGATAAGAGAAAAGACATTTTAGATATATTTTTTCTGTTTTTCTTTGTAGCCCTGTCAGGGGCGAATACCACTTTTGCACATGCTGAATCTTGGGAAAAACATTTCGTAGAAAACGAGGAAGAGATACCAACGAATAAGTTTAGAGCATTCTACTTTAACGAACAAACATCTGGAATTTTGAGACACACAGAAATTGTAGATCGACCGGTTATAAATTTTGTTCGCAATGACTTTTACAATATCGATGCGGAATATTTTGGTGCATATTGGATTGGTTATCTTGAATTTGAGAAAGAAACGACAATGACAATAAGTGTTTACCAAAGCAGATCTGAATCAAAAATATTTATTAACGGGAAAAACGTCTTTAGCGATGAAGACCTCACAGAAAGCAAAGAAAAAGATTACACTTTTGAACCGGGAAAACATAAAGTTGAAATTCAATATATAAGCAATTACTCTTCAGCCAGTTTTTTGGTAAATATACATCCTCAAATAGCAGAATATAATGAAGCCTCATTAAGAGAAACACTCAACACAATTTCCAACCCGGAAATACTCTATTGCGGGGCCTACGAGAGCGATAACTTTGACATGTCTGTAGAGGTCAACCTGAAACATTCAGATCGAAAAAAAGTTCTCTTTTTAAGCTCATATCAACCAATTATATGGAAAATAAAAAATGCAAATTCCTCGAATATCGCAACGGTAATTGTCTCATCACACGGCAAGGAATCGACAGTAGAAGGTTTATCTGATGAAACTAACTTGATATATTATAGGAACATACCCAGTGTTTACAAAATAAAACCCAAGAGATCATCTTCGGCAAGCAAAAATAACTTTAAAAATCTTGCGTATATCATTCAGGATTTAACAGGATATAAGCCAAATGGCTTTAGTGGCGGATATGGACTCAAGTCGATCAGTGTTCCAGAAACGGTTCTCGACAAAAAGTTGTATAGCCAGTTTGGGCTGAAATTCAGCAAAGCAAAGACATTTACAGGAAAATCGACAAAATCACGGCTAGATAAGGTCTTTGAATGAAGTTAGACGTGTCAAAGCAAAAAATCCGACAATTATAAGCAGATTGAGCAGACCGGCAAATGGAAGGTTATAAAGAAGTCAGATGGATCTGACAGCGGCCTTGAGATATATGCCGTACAAAAGGTTGGCACCGATGAG
>PDWJ01001409.1_pt1 | contig 29826 bp, 22 predicted proteins | sample 1430881 | NCBI WGS metagenome assembly PDWJ01 (sample SAMN01162460, study PRJNA174530) | Oral metagenome, whole genome shotgun sequencing project. | biome: Marine environment; feature: Marine mammal; material: Swab sample of the gingival sulcus; isolation source: swab sample of gingival sulcus...
TTTTTGATTGAAACAAAAATATATAATAGTCCAAGTCAATTTAACAAGGGAAAAAAGCAAATTGCTTATTATTGTAAAAGTTTAGGTCAAACAAAAGGTGTTTATCTTGTATATTGTCCAAACAATATAAAATATCCCAAAACAGTAAAGGAAGGTCTTACAAATATTGAAGGTATAGAAATTTCAACATATCTGATAGAATACGACGAAACAAAATGGTAGAATAAAAAGCACATAATCAAATAATCCGCCTTGCCAACTAAACTAAGACACCGAAAAACAACAAACAAGCAGCATTTTCAGTTCTATCTCTCTATTTGCAATTGTTAATGCAAACAGTGAAGAAATATTTTACTTCGTTCATGTCAAAAATTACAATATATTTATTATTTTCGTAGCTTGAAAATAGAAAAAACATAAAATATATAATATAATTGTTAAATAGATGGCAGAAGATCAAAATATTATACAGATTAGTATTACAGATGAGATGAAATCTGCTTACATTGATTATTCGATGTCAGTAATAGTTTCAAGAGCATTACCTGATGTTCGCGACGGCTTGAAACCCGTGCAGCGGCGCGTTTTGTTTGGAATGCGGGAACTTGGTCTGTATGCCAACAGACCCTACAAGAAATCGGCGAGAATCGTAGGCGAAGTTTTAGGAAAATACCACCCGCATGGAGATAGTTCTGTTTATTTTGCAATGGTTCGTATGGCACAAGACTGGTCGCTGCGCTATCCATTGGTCGATGGGCAAGGGAATTTTGGCTCGGTTGATGGCGATAGTCCTGCCGCAATGCGTTATACAGAGGCGCGAATGAGAAAAATTGCTGAAGATACTTTAGCTGACTTAGACAAAAATACCGTAGATTTTCAATTGAACTTTGACGATTCGCTGAACGAACCAAGCGTTTTGCCCTCGCGCATACCTAATCTGCTGGTGAACGGCTCGTCGGGAATTGCCGTAGGAATGGCAACCAATATGCCGCCGCACAATCTAAGCGAAATTGTTGATGCTACCATTGCATATATTGATAATGAAGATATTGAAATTGAAGATTTAATCGAATATGTAAAAGCACCGGATTTTCCGACAGGAGCAACAATTTACGGATACAAAGGCGTAAAAGATGCTTTCCTTAGCGGAAAAGGACGTATTGTTATCAGAGCAAAATCGCATATTGAAACCAACCCGAGCGGAAGAGAAAAAATTATTGTAACAGAAATTCCGTATATGGTGAACAAAGCCGAGCTTATCTCGAAAGTCGGCGACTTGGTAAACGACAAAAAAATTGACGGAATAGCTCACGCAAACGATGAGTCGGACAGAAAAGGAATGCGCATTGTTTTTGCACTGAAACGCGATGCCATTGCCAATGTTGTTCTGAATAAATTGTACAAATACACTGCTTTGCAAACCTCTTTTAGCGTAAACAATATTGCGCTTGTCAATGGAAGACCTAAATTGCTGAACCTGAAAGAACTGATTCACTACTTTGTGAAACACAGACACGATGTTGTTTTGCGAAGGACAAAATACGAACTCGAACAAGCAGAAAAAAAAGCCCATATTCTCGAAGGTTTGCTCGTTGCTCTTGATCATCTTGATGAAGTGATTGCCTTGATACGCGCTTCGCAAACGGTTGAAGAAGCGCGCAACGGACTGATTGAAAAACTTGATTTGAGCGAAATTCAGGCAAAAGCCATTCTCGATATGCGCCTACAGAAACTTACCGGATTGGAACGCGACAAAATCAAGAATGATTACAACGAGCTGATGAAACTCATTGCAAGGCTGAGAGAAATTATTGAACATCGGCATTTGAGAATGGAAATCATTAAGAATGAACTTCTCGAAGTGAAAGAGAAATATGGAGACAAGCGAAAAACCGACATTGTTTACGCATCGGAAGAGTTGAATCCGGAAGATTTTTATGCCGACGATGATGTTGTGATAACAATTTCACACTTTGGATACATAAAACGCACGCCACTGTCGGATTTCAGAACCCAAAACAGAGGAGGCAAAGGCGCAAAAGCCACAAGCATGCGCAACGAAGACTTCGTGCGCCATATGTTTCACGGAAAAATGCACAACACCCTGCTCTTTTTTACGGAAAAAGGAAAATGTTTCTGGCTGAAAGTGTACGAAATTCCCGAAGGAACAAAAACATCACAAGGACGAGCCATACAAAATTTGCTGAATATCGAACAAGACGATCACGTAAAAGCGTATATGAATATCCGAAAATTAAACGATCCGGAATACGTAAAAAGCAATTTTATCGTTCTTTGTACAAGGAAAGGCATCATCAAAAAAACATCGCTTGAAGCCTATTCGCGTCCGAGACAAAACGGCATAAATGCCATAAGCATCAGAGAAGGAGATACTTTGCTTGAGGCAAAACTGACAAACGGAAACCATGATATTCTCATTGCCGTTGAATCGGGAAAAGCAATTCGCTTCCACGAGAGCAATGTCAGACCTATGGGACGTACCGCTTCGGGCGTTCGAGGAATATCAATTTCTGAATCAGACAGAGCAATTGGCATGGTTAGTGTAGAGAATGAAAGTGAGGACATACTCGTTGTCTCGGAAAACGGATACGGCAAACGTTCAAAAATTTCGGATTACAGGATTACAAATCGAGGCGGAAAAGGAGTGAAAACATTTAATATTTCAGAAAAAACAGGACAACTTGTGGCGCTGAAAAGTGTTACCGACAATCACGACTTGATGATAATCAACAAATCCGGAATTATTATTCGTCTTGCCATTGATTCGCTCCGAATTTTAGGGCGCGCAACACAAGGCGTAAAACTTATTGACTTGCGAGGGGAAGACAAAATTGCATCAGTAGCAAAAGTAACCAGCAACGAAGAACCTGAAAATGGAGTAGAAGCAGACGATGACGAAACTCCGAAAAAAGAAGAAAACCCGATGAACAATGAAATTGAGGAATAGATTTTTAAACATTAATTATTATTTTTTTTATATATATCATTTATCTATTTTTGAATCGATTATTTAATATTTAATTTACAGAATATGAAACAAATAACTTTATTAGCCTTCGTTTTTATTTTTGGTTTAAGTTTAGGCTTTGCCCAAAAAGGAAAAGTAAATAGTGCAAGTAGCTCGTTGAGCTTAGGTAAACTTGACAATGCAAAAGAAGCAATTGATCAGGCAATCACACATGAAGATACCAAAGATTGGGTGCGAACATGGTTCGTTTATGGTTCTTTATATCAGGCAATAGCAGAAGATGCTACGGGTTTATACAAAAAATTGGACTCCGATGCGCTCAACAAAGCATATGATGGATATTTAAAAGCTCTTGAGCTGGATCAGAAACCGAATAAAAAAGGGAAAATCAAGCCCAAATACACAAAAGACATCATGAAAAAACTGAGAGAACCTGAAAACAAAGCCTTATCTATTAAATTAGACATGCTTCAGGCAGGAATCGATTTTTATAATAAGGCTGACTATGCTAAAGCTTTTGAAGCTTTCGAGAAATCTTTGAATATCGATAAAATTACAAAATTGGAATATGCAGATACTTCAATTATCTACAATGCAGCACTTTGTGCTTCGCACAGCAAGCAATATGATAAAGCAATCAAATATTTCAGACAAGCTGCCGATTTGAAATACGGAGGCGGAAACCTTTATTTGTCAATGGCAAACGCTTATCGCGGAAATAAAGACACAACAACAGCCCTGAAAGTTTTGCAAGAAGGAATAAAAAAATATCCGAACGACAACCAAATGTTGATTACCGATCTTATAAACCATTACATTTTTACTGAAAATACAGACGAAGCGCTTAAATTTTTGAATATTGCTTTAGAAAAAGATCCGAAAAACGAGTCGTTTCATTTTGCAAAAGGAGTTATGTACGATAAAATTCAACAAAGCCATTTAGACAATGTGAAAAAATTGGCTCAAGAAGAAAAAGACTTGATGAAAGAAGGTAAAAATCTTGAAAGAAAAAAATGGTCAGCAAAATCAAAAAGCGAAAGAGCCAAAATTGACGAGCAAATCAAAAACCTGAAATCAGAAAAAGAGGCAAAAGGGAAAGAAGCGAGAACAGAATTGAAAACTGCCGGAGAATACCTTGATAAAGCCGTTGAATGTTACCACAAATCATTGGAGTTGAAACCTGATTATTTTGAAGGAAATTACAATCTTGGAGTTGTATATATCAATAAAGGAAATAGAATTTTGGAAGAAGCCAATAATATTCCGCCCTCAGCAGATAAAGACGGGAAAAAATTTGAAGCAAAAAAAGCCGAAGCAAGCGAAATTTTCAAAAAAGGTATTCCATATCTTGAAAAAGCCTACAAGGTAGATCCGTCCGACGAGGGATTAAAACAAGCACTAAGCGAGATTTATATCAAACTTCAGATGTATGATAAAGCCAAAGCTTTAAAAGGAAATTAGATTTCATATGTTTTAAATGACGAAAAAGTCCTTTATTTCTTGATTTATTTCAAATCATGATTGCGTGAGTTCGGAAATAAATCAATCATGGACTGTTTCATTTATACAAAAAAAATAATTTTTGTTTTCATTTTTGTTTTTATTTTTAGTTAGTAAAGGAGAAGCCTTGTGTTTCTCCTTTTTGTTTATGATTATCAGCGATATGCAAAAAAAATCTTATCAGAAGACACACGTAAACATGATTAAAAAGGTATGAAAAAAACAAGTTTTATTATACTTATTTGTCTTAGTTCGATTTTTGCATTCAGCCAGAAAGCGAAAGTTACAAAAGCATCACTTCTGCTGAAGAAAGGGAAAATTGAAAAAGCTAAAGAAATAATTGACGATGCTTCAACAGATATTAATGCCGACACTTGGGGCAAAGTTTGGCTTGTAAAAGGATTGATTTATAAAGAAATATACAGAAGCAGATACCGAAAAATTCGGGATTTAGACTCTTTGCCGCTTTTGGTTGTTCACGAGGCTTTTGTCAAAGGGCTGCAAATTGAAAAAAGCAAGAATAAAGGCAAAAACCCCACGAAAACGGAAAAGGAAATTTTGGCAGAGTTGCCTTATTTGAGTTACTACCTTCAGCGAGTTGTAGGTTTGCAGTATTACAAACGAAAACAATACGAAAGGGCACTCGAAGGTTTTGAAAAATCATTGCAAGTAGATTCGATTCTGAAACGCCTTGACTATTCCGACACTTTATATTATTATACGGGATTGACAGCAAAAAATCTTTCTCTTTATAAAAAAGCATTGACATATTTCGAAGCGGCAGCCTACCTTGGTTATGGAGATGAAGATTTGTATCTGCATCGTGCTGATGCCTACAAAGCAATCGGCGATACAAGCAAAGCATTGAAAATGACAAAAATAGGACTGAAAAGGTTTCCGAAAAAAAATCAAAAATTCGTCGAATACGCAATCGAAACATATATTCAGCAAAACGACACCACGCGAGCATTGCAATTTCTTGCAAACCTAAGCCAAAAAAACAAAAACAATGCAGAATTTGCCTATGGAAGAGGTTTGGTTTACGGAATTCAATATCACGAATCGGCTGCAAAAATATTTAAGCTCGAAGAAAAAGTGATTGACATTCGGGCAAACCTTGACAAACTGGTTGCGGAAGTGAACTTGACAAAAAATTCGCAAAAGAAAAAAACGACCAGAGCAATTATCTCGAGCCAAAGGAAAGTCTTGGAGACATCGAACAAGAAAATTAAGCAAATGCAAAAAAATGTTGATTTTCTATTCAACGAAACAGTAAAAGCGTATCGGCTGGCTTTGAAAAAAAATCCCGAACATTATAAAGCAAATTATAATCTCGGAAAACTTTTTTATACAAAAGCAAAAAAAATTCTTGATGCTGCCGATTACATTCCTTTAAAAAATAAAATAAAATTTCAGGCGGAGCAGGAGAGGGCTAAAAAAGTATTGGTGAAAGCAAAACCATATTTTGAAACTATTCATAAAATTGTGCCTGACCAATTGGAAATTATGCAATACCTTTTACTGATTTATAAAAAATGTGGCATGCCTGAAAAATGTGAACTAATGCAAGATGATATTTGGGAATTGCAGGAAAGTATCAATCGAAAAAAAACGAATTATTAATGCTTGTTTTCTTTCCGATAGAAAGCACCAAAGTATTTGTCGATTTTTTTGCGCAATCCTAAAGGATTATATTATGTTAAATAGGAGGCGAGAAATCTAAAGAAAGCAAGATTTTCATGCTTTTTAAGTCATTTTTTTCTCTGCTGTGTTTTCAAACATATTTCAGCAACTCTTGAACTAATTTGAAGACGGTTGTTGTTGATTCTTCTTTTGCAGGATTGGCATGACTATGTTTTCTATAATTTCTTTCGGCTCGTTTTATTGCTAAATCGACTCTTTTTTCATTTGTCTTATTATCAACACCTTCCAACAATTCAAAAAAATCTTCAGTAATTAGTTTGCTTTTTTTTCCGTCGTATGTTACTTTAAAAGGCTTTAATAATGAATTTATTTTTTTATCATAATCTTTTCTGTGCATTCCGCCTCCTTGATGGTTATTAAAGTGAAGAATTAACCAATATTCAAATGCTTGATTAGAATATGCTATTCCAAAATTGTTTGCTTTGCCTATTTGAATCGCATTGTTAAAATCGTTATCGTCAAAATCGTCTTTATCAAAAACACACCATACTTGATCGTATTGACTTTCTTGCGAGAGTTGGTAGGCTCGATTAACCAACGAAATAGTATTGTAACCTTCGCCAACCGGTTTTACCGTAGCAGAAGTGAGTTTGAACTGATTAAAATATGATGGTTCTGTATTCTCACCTTCGCAAACGATAAGTATGGTTGGTTTTTCCTTTAAGCTTGGTAATGCTCTTTCCAAAGCGGGTTCCGTTTTTCTTTTCCTCCTTAGTTGCTCTTTGTGTCTTTTTTTTGCAGCAATTTGTTCTGCTTTTTTATTTTTCATTTTCATACGAAGAAAGAATAAGGTTTAAATTTTCAAAAAAGCCCAAAAATGGAACTGCTCCATACTTACCCCGAAGATAATTTTCTTCGTAGGCTTCGTTTTTCTTTACTTCATCTGATTTAAAATCGGATAAAGAATATAGTTTTGCTTCGCCAAACTTATTTTTATCGGTAAACCAAATTTGATCTCGTCTAAATAGACCTGCATTCAACAGATTCGTGTCATGGGTGTTAAAAATAAGTTGTGCATTTTTAGGATTAAATTCTTTTGAATTAAAAAGAGATACAATTCTACAAACTAAATTTGGGTGAAGTTTGGAATCCAATTCATCAATTACTAAAGTATATCCATTTTCAATGACATCAAGAATTGGTCCTGTTAATGCAAAAAATTTTTTAGTGCCTGACGACTCGTCATCATCAAAAGAGAAGTTTACGTTGTCAATACTTCTTCCTGTTGCATCATATTTTTTATGAGTAGTTAAAATATCTGAAATGAGTTCCATTTTCTCCTCATTTATTTCACGGAGAATCCTTTCTTTCAATTCTTTAGGTAAATCTTTTGGTAATTTTTCGACATCTAACTTTTGAAGTTTTATATCTTTTATTCCTAAATCTGCGGCTTTAAGGAAATCAAGAATTTTTGCTTTATGAATTGGCTCTTTTATCTTGCTCATAGTATATTCCTGATAATCAGATTCATTTAGTCCTGAAAGGGTTTTGAGCCTTTTGAACCAATCTAAAACATTGATGGAAATTTCATCATTGAATTGTGCAGCCACAGACAGCAAAAGAGCATTGTCTCTTACCAAGCCTTCTTTGATAAGCGTTTTTCCCTTGCTGAAATTTCTGGAATGAGTATCATAATTGTTATTTTCTCTATAAAAAAGCTCAATTTCTTTCGTTTTTGGTTTGTAGTAAAGCCATTCTGAAACTACTTTTTTTCTGTTTACTTCAAAACCATATCGGTAGCGGATATTTTTATAGATGAAAATTATCTCAAATTCAGTTGGTTCTTTTTCCGTCTCGCTATTGAGTTTAAAAGGCTGAACATCAATTTCATCTCCCTTTTGACTTTCTTTTGAACTGTTTAAAACATAATGTCTCATAAAAGCAAATGCGTCTAACAACTTGCTTTTTCCACTGGCATTAGCACCATAGATTACAGCATTTTTTAATAATCTTAATCCAAATTTTTCGTTGAAAGCTATATTGTCATTTTCTCTTGTGTTTTTATCGTAGTTAGATGCAACAAGACTAAGAATAGCTTTTTCTTTAAAAGTCCTGTAATTTTTGATTGAAAATTGTAAAATCATTGTTTTTTACTTTAATTAATACTACAAAGATACTACTTATTTTTCATTTTATTGTAAAATAAACAAATCTTTAAAGGAATATTAATTGTAAAAATGCTTTATTTTACATTTTATCTTGTAATGGAGTTATAATAAACACAAATATCTTGCAAACCGCATTCCGGACATTTCGGTTTTTTTGCCGTACAGACGTATCTTCCGTGAAGAATCAACCAATGGTGCGCTTTCGCGAGCAATTTTTTCGGGAAATACTGCGTAAGTTGCATTTCCGTTTGCAATGGTGTTTTTGCGTTGTGGGTCAGCCCGATACGTTCCGATACGCGAAAAACATGCGTATCAACAGCCATCACTGGCATATTCCAAAGGACGGAAGCTAAAACATTGGCTGTTTTTCTGCCGACTCCGGGAAGTTTCTGTAATTCTTTCACATCGGTCGGGAGTGTGCTGTTGAAATCGCGCACAAGCATTTTTGCCATGCCAAGCAAATGTTTCGATTTATTGTTCGGATACGAACAGCTTCGGATATATTTAAAAATCTCTTCAATCGTAGCTTGCGAAAGCGTTTGCGGATTGGGAAAACGTTCGAAAAAACGAGGTGTTATTACATTTACACGTTTGTCCGTGCATTGTGCCGAAAGAATCACTGCCACAAGCAATTCATACGGAGTTTTATAATTTAATTCTGTTTCGGCTTCAGGTCGTGCCTTTTCAAAATACTCAATAACACGTTTGAAACGTTCTTCTTTTGTCATAGTTTTTTTTGCTTTGAAATTTAAGCTCAAAAATACTCAAATCTTTTTAATCCATGAAAACGAAAAATATAATCTTCGGACTTATTCTTTTATGGGCAGCTTGCCAAGCCGAACAGAAAAATCAAATAAACATCTCGGACATAAATGCTGTTGTCTTAGCCAAAAAACATCAGATAGAAAACCAATTAAACGCGGAGAATGAAAAGCAATGTATTTTTACGTCCTTGAAAAAAGCTCTGCAAACACCCGAAAAGGTTCTGTATCTTGATCTGAAACACAAAAAACTGACAAAATATCCCGAAGAGATTAAAAAATTAAAAAATCTTGAAATTTTAAATCTATCGTTTAACCAATTAACGGAATTGCCTGACGGCATTGGCGATTTGAAAAAACTAAAGGAATTGTATATGCTTAAAAACAGGCTTAACAAATTGCCACCTTCAATTCAAAAACTGACGAACTTGGAAATTCTCGAATTGAGCGAAAACAAAGAATTTACAGACGAAAAATCATTGCATTACATTTGTGCATTAAGCAAACTTAAAGAGCTTTACCTGAATAATATGAATATAAGATTGTTTCCCGAATGTTTTCAAGATTTGAGAAAAATAGAAATCCTTTCCTTGTCACAAAACAATTTGACGGCTTTCCCCGATTTTATATTTCAGATAGACAATCTTACGGAGCTTAATCTTGCTGACAATCAAATTGTAGAAATTCCGAATGAAATTTCAGAAAATCAAAAATTGAAAATTCTTAACTTATCGTACAACAAAATTTCTGAAATCCCGACGTATTTCCAAAAACTGAAAAACTTAGAAGAGTTTGAAATAGCAAATAATAATCTTATCAGCATTAAAAACCCTGTTTTCCATCTGAAGAAACTTAAATATCTTGATATTGAAGAAAACAATATCGCCAAAGAAGAGGTTTTGGAATTAAAAGCAAACTTTCCGAATGTTGATATTTATGATTAGTATTAAATCTAATCTGTTGAGGGGAATAAATAAAATGGTTTTGAAATCCGAAATATTATTTGTTACTTTTGCTCAACACAAACAAAGGTAAACATGTCTATCATCATCAACAACAAAAAACTGATCAATGCTTGGTGTTCATACGATATTGCAAATTCGGTTTACAACCTGATTATCACAACTGTACTATTTCCGATTTATTATCAGGCAGTAACCGGCGATTTTTTCACAGACGGGATTATTCCATTTCTGTGTTTTTCGCTGAAAAATACGGTTTTGTACGACTACACCATTGCCTTTGCCTATTTGGTAATAATATTTTTATCGCCGATACTTTCGGGAATTGCCGACTATACGGGCATGAAAAAACGATTTATGCAAATTTTTACGACACTCGGCTCAGTTTCGTGTTTTATGCTTTATTGGTTCGAGGGCGAAAATATTTATTACGGAATTATTTTGGTTTCTCTTGCGGTTATTGGTTTTTCCGGTTCGCTCTTGTTCTACAATTCGTTTCTGCCCATCATTGCGACGCCCGACCTCCACGACAGAATAAGTGCGCGCGCTTATGCGTGGGGATATGGCGGAAGCATGTTTTTGCTTCTGATAAATATTCTCACAATAGAAAATTTTGCTTCGCTGGGTTTCAGCGATAAATTACAAGCCCTGAAGCTCGCTTTTCCCGAAGTTGGAATCTGGTGGATCAGTATTTCGCAAATCGCTTTTTATTTTCTTGAAGAACAGCCATTGAAGCATAAAGTGAGTAAACATTATTTTATAAAAGGATTTCAGGAACTTACACAGGTTTTTAAGTTTGTAAAATCAGACAAAAGCATGATTTTGTTTCTTCCTGCATTTTTTTTCTGGAGTATGGGTGTACAAACCATAATTTTGGTTGCCGGTCTTTTCGGAAGTTCCGAACTCGGCATCACAGGCAGCAAACTGATTATCATGATTTTTATTTTACAACTGCTTGCCATTTTCGGAGCTTACCTTTTCGGCTTTGTTTCGGAAAAATTCGGAAATAAAACATCGCTCTCTATTATGCTTATTATCTGGATTGGTGTTTGTATCTCAGGATATTTTATCGAAACCGAAAAGCAGTTGTATCTGATGGCATCTTTCGTAGGTTTGGTTATGGGAGGCATACAATCACAATCGCGCTCGACCTATTCAAAACTCTTGCCCAAAAACACAAGGGAAACAGCCTCGTTTTTTAGTTTTTACGACATTACCGAAAAAATGGCAATTGTTTTAGGAATGTTTAGCTTTGGTTTTGTCGAGCAAATCACCGGAAGTATGCGCAACAGCACGCTGATATTAAGCTTGTTTTTTATTCTTGGTTTAACAATACTCTTGTTTGCACATTTTCCAAAACATTATAAGCCGAAAAAATAAACAATCCGAATTAGGAGTTTTAAATTATGAATAATTTTAATAACTTTGTTAAAAAAGAAATTTATATTATCTTTAGAACATGAAATCATCTTAATTACTTAAAATATGCGCAATTTAGGATTATTGTTACTCTTCTATGTGTTATGGATTTACAACATAAGCGGACAGGAAACCAACACAGAAATACTTGTATCCGCAGAAAAACCGCCGCCATTGCAAAATATTGAAAGAAATACTCCGGATGATGCCTTGCAAGACATGGCTTTGGTTGAAGGCGGAACATTTATGATGGGAAGTAAACAAGGCGATTACGATGAAATACCGGTACACAAAGTTGAACTCAAAAGTTTTTATATCGACAAATATGAAGTAACAAATGCCCAATTTTGCAAATTTTTGAACGAAAAAGGGAACAAATTTGAAGGAGGTTCGTATTGGCTTGAAATAGACGACGAAGATTGTAATATAATTGAAGTTGATGGAGTTTTCAAGCCCAAGCCCGGTTTTGAAAACAATCCGGTCATTGAAGTTAGTTGGTACGCAGCAAATGCATATGCCAAATGGTGCGGGAAACGATTGCCCACAGAAGCCGAATGGGAATATGCCGCAGGAGGAGGAAGCAAGTCAAGAAACATGAAATATGCAGGAAGCAATGTTGCAACCGATGTCGCTTGGTTTGACTCAAATTCCGACGGAAAAACATATCCTATCGGGCAACTAAAGGCAAACGAATTGGGAATTTATGACATGAGCGGAAACGTATGGGAATGGGTTTCAGACTGGTATGCAGAAGATTTTTACGAAGAATCGCCCAAAAAAAATCCGACAGGACCTCCCAAAAAAGATTTTAAAGTTTTACGAGGCGGTTCGTGGGTAAGTGTCGAAGACGAAGTGAGAATATCAAGACGTGAATACGCATATCCTTACAGCACATATTACCTAAACGGATTTCGCTGTGCAAAAAATTATAAGTGATTCGTGAAAAAAATTATTTTATGAAACTCCATTGACTAAAAACTTTTAAACACATAAGGGAATGATTATTTGGCAAGGGAGCAGGCTCCCTTGCCAAAAACAACTAATTTTTAATAATATACAAAAAATAAACAAATAAATATTTGCTGAATCTCAAAGATTTTGCAAATTCATCGAATTAAAAATATAAACTCATGAAATCTTATATAAAAATATTGCAATTCAGTTTCATTCTATTTTTTTTCATTGCAGCATGCGAGGACGATTCGGCTACGGGAATAGATGAAGACGATCTTGACAAACTAATTGGAACGTGGAATGTGAGCGAATATAGCGAAACGTTTAAAGACCAAAATTATACCGTCAATATTCAGAAAGGCACAGACAATGATAAGAAGAGTATTGTGATATACAACTTTTTCAATTTGGGAAATTCGCACACAATCAATGCTACAATATCCGGACAAAAAATTACGATTAAAAAGCAGGAAATAGACAAAAACATTGTCGAGGGCGAAGGAAATATAGCTTCGTCATACAAAAATATTGATTTTGAATATACTGTTGATTTTGGCTATGGAGCAGAAAATGTTACAGCTCACTACACAAACCGCCCGATTGCTAAAACGAAAGAAGAGGAAGTAGCACTCAAATAATTATTACAACGGTATTGATAACTCTATAAACAATTTCTGAAAAATATTTGAGAATCAAACCGACAGAATAATTAAAAATTTCAATTATGAGTAAAATAAATCCCAAAATCGACTTAGTTTTCAAAAAATTATTTGGCACAGATAAAAATATTAATTTGTTAAAATCATTGGTAAATTCAATATTACCGGAAGATGAACGGGTTGTTACTTTGGAATTAAGAAATCCGTACAATCCATCTGATTATATCAGTGGCAAAATTTCATATCTAGACATCAAAGCAAAAGATGAAAGAGGACGCTTATATGATATTGAGGTTCAGGTTGCTCCTTATGATTTTTTTGGTATGCGTTTACTTTTCTATTGGTCAAAATTATATGGATCGCAACTGAAAAGTGGAGACACTTATGATAATTTGAGAAAAACAATAGTGATAAGTTTAATTGATTTTACTTACTTCAAAGACGAGAAAGGGAAAGAACGTTTTCACAGAAGGATAGGATTGTGTGATTTGGATACAAAAGAAATTTATAAACAGACAGACGGTATTGAATTGCAATTTATTGAATTAAAAAAATTTAAGAAAAAGTTGCCTGATATTCATTCAACACTTGAACGTTGGATCATGTTTATGAATAAATCTCATGAATATACAAAAGAAACGTTGCCTACTGAATTATCTAATGATGAGGAAATTGTAGCAGCAATGGAAGAACTTGAAATAATGTCATTTAATGAAGCAGAGCGAGAGCATTATGAAAATCAAGAGAAAAAATATCTTGATAAACTTGCATTAGAAAGGCAACTACAACGAGATAAAGAAAAGCAACAAAAAGAATTGGAGGCGGCAGAAGCGAAAGGACGAAATGAAAGAAATATTGAAATTGCAAAGGCTTTAAAAAAAGACGGTGTTCCAATTGGAGTAATTTCAAAAAATACCGGATTATCAAAAGAACAGATTGATAAATTATAAAACATTGCTAACAAGAACTGTGGTAAATATTAAAAATTCTGCTGTGCTATTTCGTATCTGTAGAGTTTTTTTGTTTCATTTTTGTTCGCTTAATGGAAGAAACTCAAAGTTATATTTTTTCTCTAAATTTTCGTTTTTTTTAATTGAACACTAAGTCAAACGCATGAAATTAATTAAAGCATTGTATTTTTGATAATTTCACACATAAAACTTTAAAAACAAATTTCGTGCGTTTGACCTAATTGCTCACAAGATTCTAATAGGCATAATATCTTCCCGATTCTTTTACCATATTTAGTAGCGACTCGTTAAATTCATCTTCTTCAAGCAAATCTTCCATAAACATATGGAAACGATACCTCCAGTAGTGGTTCGGATTACTTGGAACGTTAATGCGTTCTTCTTGAGCATTGTTGTATCGGAGTTCGCCATTCATGCCAATCAGATCTTGAATTGGGAACACAGCCCACATGCTTGGCGAATACATATGTTGGTTCACAATATCTCGAACAATCCATGGGTCGCAATAAAAAGGCGATCCGCCCTGATGCCCTAAGATTGTATTGAAGAATTTTTGCGAGCGGGTAGAATCTTCTTCCCACCAACCGCGAATTGTTGAAGTATCGTGCGACGATGGCGTTGCAACAGACAAGTACGGATAATTTGCAGGGTGTCCGAATTCTACTTTCGGATTTTTCGGCATTCGTTGTACTTCCAAGCTCAAAATACCAAGCTCATTCATTACCGCAGGAACACATTCGGGAACCATTCCTAAATCTTCGCCGCAAACCAACATGTTGGTTGCATTTTTTATTGCAGGAAGTTTCACCATTGCTTTGTTGTGCCAAAATTCTTCGTTCCGACGATAGTAATAATCGATATAAAGTTCGTTGAGTTTTCTTCGTGTTTCTTCATCAAGGTCTTGATACGACCATGTTTTATACATTGAGTGGCGGGGATTGAAAGCGTCGCCATTTGTGAAAGGTGCTTCAAAAAATAAGACTTCGCTTATCAGATAGAAAAGTCCGTTTTTAAGGCGTTCTTTTCTGTTTATTTCATCTGCCGAGTCCGTAACTTTGGGCGCAAAATGTTTCTCTACTTTTTTCTGCGTGTCGTATTCGGGTTTTAGGTTAAAACAAGCTAATTGATATTCATTCAAAAAGTTGTCTTTAATGTATTGAGTTTCTTCGCCGAATAATGGATACAACATGTGTTCGCGAATAAACGGACGACAGAAGCGATTGTAATCAAACCAAATTCCTCGTTCGCTGAATTCGTTTTTATGAATCGGAATCGAGGGGTTAAAATATCCCATTAAACCTTCGACGGCATGTCCCGGAATTTCCCAAATGCGGAAGAATCCGAGTATGTGGTCAATTCTGAAAGCATCAAAATACGAAGACATTTTTTTCAGGCGATTTTTCCACCATTTATAATCGTCTTTTGCCATTTCGTCCCAGTTGTATGTTGGGAATTTCCAGTTTTGTCCTTTGTCTGCAAAATCGTCGGGCGGAGCGCCTGCTTGGCTTTCCATGTTGTAGAGTTTGGGTTCAATCCACGCATCAACGCTGTTTCGATAAATGCCAATAGGAATGTCGCCTTTTAAAACAATTCCTTGACTTCGCGCATAGTCTGCAGCTTCGAGCAGTTGCACGTGCAAATGGTATTGTATGAAATAATGTACTGCAATATCTTCGTAATGAGGCGCATCGGGATCTGTAAGTTCTTCGAGCAATTCCGCAGTGGCTTGCTCAAACCTGTTCCATTGCGAGAAATCAGGCGTTCCGAACAAATCTCTCAAATAAGAAAATGCGGCGTAAGGCACAAGCCATTCTTGGTTTTCGAGGAAAAATGTCTTGAACTCTGCGCTGTTTAAAAATTCTTCTTTTTTCTCATCAAAAATCAACTTCAAATAGCGCGATTTGATTCTCATGACAGCTTCGTAATCAACCTCTTTCAATTCGTTTAATTTTCGAGCTTGTTCGCTGACGATCTCTTCTGTTATTTTCGACGAAAGTTTTCCAATTGCGTGCAAATTTATATATTGTGGGTGAAGTGCAAACACCGAAATGGCAGCATAAGGATAAGAATCTTTCCATGTGTGCATTGCAACAGTATCATTAACCGGAAGAATTTGAACCATTTTCATGCCGGTTTTTTTTGCCCAATCGACCAAAAGTTTAATATCTAAAAATTCGCCGACTCCCATGCTGTTTTTTGTACGAAGCGAAAATACCGGCACTGCAACGCCTGCACCTTTCCATGGAAAACGCGGATAATTGAAATTTTCATCGGTTCTGATATGCACGGTTTTGTGGCTCAACTTTCCCATGGGCGCAATTACTCTGTCTTTTCCTCCTTCAACAAAAGATACTTCTTTTGATAATTCGTTAAAAATACAATATTTGTAACTTAGCGGGAAATCTGCATTATCAATCACAACATCTGTCGTCCAGAGTGGATGTTCGGGATTGTCCATTTGTTTCATTTTTGTCCATTTCCATTTTCCCAAAGCGGCAGCACTGCCTACGATTCCCACGCGATCGCCTTTTTCGAGGCGAGAAACTTTTATCTGAAAGCGCACTTTGCTTTTGCCTTCTTTCGCTTGCACTTTGCTTTCCTTTGATTTTTTTATATCTATCGGAAAAAGAGCGTTGGTAAATGCCGATGAAAAGTTGATATTGTTCGGGTCTGAAGCCGAACGCCAGAAATCTGAAATTTCAAGATTGTTTTGTTCTTTAGGTTTAACAGTGATAGCACGATTTTCGCCCCATTCCCACAGTCTTACACCGGAGTTTTCATCGAAAATAAAATACTTGTATTCAAAACTAAATGATTTTGTATTTTTCACTTCAATTTCAAGCTCCCAATTGCCGTTTCCCGACTCTTGTAAAACCATTTCCGCTGCTTTGTCGTCGTCCCATTTTCCAAGTTTTGACAACGAACCTGCAAGCTTAATTTTTTGTCCCCATTGGGTATGATAGTTGATATAAAATTTTATTTTCATATACTTTTGATTATGTGTTGTTTATAATATAATTCGATGATTAGAATACCTTATCTGTTTTCTATTTCAAAATAAGCGTTTTTTTTGAAAAAATGCAAGTCTAATCGTGCAAATTTTATTGATTTATAGAGTGTTCCGACGATTTAAGAAAAAGCGCAAACGTTTTCGGTTTTTTTATTTCCTTAATAATGAATATGTTGAAAAAAATAAAAAAAGTGAAATTTAGCTTGTTTTTTGTTGTTTGTTTTTTCTGTGGGGAAAAAATCATTTTTCTTTTTGTAAAACAGGATGTTGTAAAAGTATTTTACTTTTATATCATCACAATTTGTTAATCGTCGCTCAAATCAACGAGTAATTGTCTGTAAACGGAAAACATTTTTGATTTTGAAACAAAGCCAACATATTTTCCCTCTTCGATTACCGGCAGATTCCATGCTTTTGATTGGTTGAATTTTTTCATCACAGTATCCATTGGGTCGTGAATGTCAATATGTGACGGCGGACATTGCATAAGGTTGCGGACAAGTGTGGTGTCGTACACATCTGTGTTGAACATTAGTTCTCTGACATCGTCGAGCAGAATTATTCCGGCGAGGAGATTCCCTTCTGAGATTACAGGAAAGATGTTTCGTTTCGACTTGGATATTATTTTAACTAAATCGCGCAAATTTGAATTCAGCGGCACAGTCATCAAATCGGTTTCGATAACAGAGTGTAAATTCATAAATTTAAGTACGGCTTTGTCTTTGTGGTGTGTTATTAATTCTCCTCGCTTTGCTATTTGCATGGTAATTATAGAGTTATGTTCAAAATATTTTACGGTTATAAAACTGATTGTAGAGGTGAGCATCAATGGAACGATAAGTTCATAACCGCTTGTAATTTCGGCAATCAAAAACATGGCTGTAAGCGGAGCGTGCAAAACGCCGGATAAGACAGCTCCCATTCCGACCAAAACGAAATTGGTAACTGACAGGTCTGCTATGCCGAATGTCTGCAAGACAAATACAAAAAGAAATCCGTTTATAGCACCGGTAAACAGCGAAGGGGCAAAAATTCCGCCGATTCCGCCTGCGCCAATAGTAATGGCGGTTGCAAATACTTTAAGCAAACATAAAAAACTGAAAAATAAAATTATAACGACAATATTGTTTTGTATTTCAAAAAATGGTGAATTGTTTATAAGGAAATTGTAATCTGACACTAATAAATGTTTTATCGTTGCGAAACCTTCGCCCCAAAGGGCGGGGAAAAGGAATATGAGAACGCCGAGAACTAAACTTCCGCCTAAAATTTTATTTCTTGTTTTTTGTATCTTATCAAAATAACCTTCAATCAGAAGGTAAATTCGGGTAAAGTACAATGAAAGCATTCCGCTGAGAATTGCGAAAATAATATAAAACGGCAAAACCGACAGGGTGAAACTATCGTGTATGGAAACGTCGAAAAGGATTTCTTTGTCAATGAAAATTTTTGTTGTAATTGTTCCGCTTACCGATGCCATGAGCAAAGGAATGAGCGAATATCTTGTCATGTCGATCAAAAGAACTTCGATAGCAAAAATAACTCCGGCAATGGGTGTGTTGAAAATTGCAGAAATAGCTCCCGATGCTCCGCAGGCAAGCAATAGGGTTATTTGCTTATAATTCAGATGTAAAACTCTGCCAATATTTGATCCGATTGCCGAACCTGTTGAAATAATCGGCGACTCTAAACCAATGGAACCTCCGAATCCGGCAGTGAGTGTCGCACCGATTATTGATGAAAACAGTTTATGAGTCTTTAATCTGCTGTTGAGTTTCGATATGGAATATAAAATGCTTGTGATGTTGTGTTTTACTGAATCTTTTATCACAAATTTTTTCATAAGCACGGTAAGGAATACTCCAACGGTCGGGTAAATCAGAATCAGGAAGTTATAGTAATCAAATTGAAATTCGTTGAGCAAAATGCCACGCATCTTGAAAACTGCCGTTTTTAACAGAATAGCACTAAATCCGGCAGTAATTCCGATAATAACGCTTAGAATAATAATGAAACTTCTGGTATTGAGGTTTCTTTTTCGCCAAAGCAAAAAACGGGTTAATATGGTTCTCTGTTGAGACATAATTTATCTGCGAAATTTATGAAAATATACGTCGATTTTGTACTTTTTCCCACGACCCTGTCAGGGTTTCAAACCCTGACAGGGTCGTGGGAAAATAAGCAAACAAAAAATAAAAGAATGCTCTTTTTCTTCCGAGAAAAAACACGCGACCACAAATATAAGCAAAAAAACATTGTATACTTACTTTGTAAGTTTTATTCTATTTTTCGGGGTCTTAAATATTTTATAATCAAGAAATATTATTACATAAAGAAAAGGAAGACAACTAAAAATACAAGCATCGTAAATGGTTTTTCCGCGAAAAAATAAGATATAAACATGATTATATTGTTTTAAATGACTAAATTTGAATTTTCTACAAAAGTTTACAAACGTAAAACCTTTATTTTATGGATTACAGTACGGTATTATTGGCTTTTGGTCTTACACTATTTGCAGGTCTTTCAACAGGAATAGGAAGTGCATTTGCATTTTTCGCTAAAAGCACAAACACAAAATTTTTAACCCTAAGTCTTGGTTTTTCGGCAGGAGTGATGATTTATGTCTCGTTTGTCGAGTTATTTGCCGACGGCAACGCTTCTTTGCTTGAGCTATTTGGCGAAACTGCCGGAAATTGGTACACTTTTTTTGCATTTTTTGGCGGCATAGCAGTCATTGCCTTGATAGACCATCTTGTACCATCTTTTGAAAATCCTCACGAGATTCGGAAAATCGAAGATCTTCAAATAAACGGCGGCGACGAATCCGTAAAATTAAGCAAAAATATTCAGGAAGATATAAAAAAGAAAAAACTCATGAAAATGGGTGTTCTGACAGCCTTGGCAATTGCAATACACAACTTTCCGGAAGGAATGGCTACCTTTGCCGCTTCGCTAAAAGATGTCAATCTTGGTTTGCCCATTGCCATAGCCATTGCCATTCATAATATTCCCGAAGGAATTGCTGTTTCAATCCCTGTTTTTTACGCAACAGGAAGCCGAAAAAAGGCATTTTGGCTGTCCTTTCTTTCCGGACTTGCCGAACCGGTAGGAGCAATAATCGGATATTTGATTTTGATGCCTTTCCTAAACGACGCAACGCTTGGCGTTATTTTCATTGCCATCGCAGGAATCATGATTTTCATCTCTCTTGACGAGCTTTTGCCTACCGCAGAAGAATACGGCGAACATCATCTTGCCATTTACGGACTCATCGCGGGCATGGCAATAATGGCAATTAGCCTGAATTTGTTCTAAAGAAATAAAATTGAAACACATAATCATTTTTTGCATCACAAGTTTTCGGGCGTATTTTCAATCAATACAATTATTTTGTATGTTAAGAATTTTTTTTGAATATTATTTCTAAATTAAAAATTGTACTTTTGCAGCCTTTAAAAATAAACAAAGTAAACACATTTTCCCACGACCCTGTCAGGGTTTCAAACCCTGACAGGGTCGTGGGAAAATAAGCAAACAAATAATTTTATATGCAAGATATTAGAAATATTGCAATCATTGCACATGTTGATCACGGCAAAACAACGCTGGTTGATAGAATACTTCATCAAGTAAAACTTTTTCGCGAAAATCAAGATGTCAAAGATTTGATTCTCGACTCGAATGATTTAGAAAGAGAACGAGGAATTACGATTCTTTCCAAAAACGTATCAGTAAGATATAAAGATATAAAAATCAATATTATAGACACTCCCGGACACTCAGATTTTGGTGGCGAAGTCGAACGTGTTTTAAATATGGCAGACGGAGTGCTTTTAGTTGTTGATGCCTTTGAAGGACCGATGCCGCAAACACGCTTTGTGCTGCAAAAGGCAATTGATTTGAAGTTAAAACCCATTGTTGTAATAAATAAAGTTGATAAACCCAATTGCAAGCCCGACGAAGTACAGGAATCCATATTTGATCTTATGTTTGCCTTAGATGCCGATGAAGATCAGCTCAATTTCCCGACGGTTTACGGTTCGTCGAAAAAAGGCTGGATGTCTGAAGATTGGGAAAAGCCGGCACATGATGTAAGTTATCTGTTAGATACAATAATCGAACACATTCCCCCGCCAAAGGCAAAAGCCGGAAACCTGCAAATGCAGATTAGCTCCTTAGACTATTCATCTTATTTGGGAGTGATTGCAGTCGGACGAATACATCGCGGCTCCATTCAGGCAGGGCAAACCGTTTCGCTGATGAAAGCCGACGGAAGCATTCAGAAATCAACCGTAAAAGAGCTGTATCTGTTTGAAGGACTCGGAAAAGAGAAAGTAAAATACGAAGTAAAAGCAGGAGAACTTTGTGCCGTTTTGGGGCTTGACAAATTTGATATAGGCGACACAATTGCCGACGAAGAAAACCCGGAAGCACTGAAACGCATCAAAGTTGATGAACCAACCATGAGCATGTTGTTTACGATAAACAATTCCCCTTTCTACGGAAAAGAAGGGAAATATGTAACGTCGCGACATTTGCGCGAACGCTTGTTTGCCGAAACAGAAAGGAATCTGGCACTCAGGGTTGAAGAAACCGATTCCCCCGAACGCTTATTGGTTTACGGACGCGGAATACTCCATTTATCTATCTTGGTAGAAACCATGCGCCGCGAAGGCTATGAATTTCAACTCGGACAGCCTCAAGTGATTATAAAAAAAATAGATGGAGTAAAACATGAACCAATCGAATCTTTAACAGTTTTAGTGCCCGAAGAATTTTCAGGAAAAGTAATTGAGCTAGTCAGCAGGCGAAAAGGCGAAATGATAAGCATGGAAACAAAAAACGATCGCATGGCTTTAGAATTTCGCATCCCTGCGCGTGGATTAATCGGACTTACCAACCCGATTCTGACAAGCACGGAAGGCGAAGCTGTTATTGCACACCGATTTAAAGGCTATGAAGTTTGGCGAGGCGAAATTGAAAATCGCAGAAACGGCTCATTGGTTGCAATGGAAACCGGAACCGCCATTCCTTATTCAATTGACAAGCTGCAAAGTCGCGGAAAATTTTTCATTGAACCCAACGACGAAGTGTATGCAGGGCAAGTAATCGGAGAACACACAAGGCAAGATGATTTGGTGGTGAATGTGATAAAAACAAAAAAATTATCGAATGTTCGAGCTGCCGGCTCTGACGATAAAGCATTCATAACTCCGGCAACCAAATTTTCGTTAGAAGAATCAATGGAATACATAAAAATAGATGAATACGTTGAAATTACACCAAAATCAATTCGTCTGAGAAAAATTTTGCTTAACGAACACGACCGTAAAAGAATGAAAAAAGCTGAAAATCAATAAAAATCTTTCTCCTAATCTTTTACAATCGAAAAAAACACACTAAAACGATGAGAAAAATCTATTGTACAATATTAGTAATCGTCGGATTGACGGCAATTTCTTGCCAACCCAAAACCGAAAAAGAAAGCAAGGCTAAAAAAAAAGAAGATACTTTCGCACAACTTGACTTGTCGGTGCCCGAATGGGCAAAAGATGTTGTTTGGTATCAGATTTTTGTAGAAAGATTCCGAAACGGAGACACTACAAACGATCCACGACCTGAGGATATCGAAGGAAGTTATCCCGGATATATTCCCGAAAATTGGAAGATAACTCCATGGACACAAGACTGGTACAAAGAAGATGAATATTTTGCATCAATAGACACGAGCAAGACCGATTTTGGAGGAAACAAAATTCAGCATTTCGGACAAAAAGTACAACTTCGCAGATACGGCGGCGATTTACAAGGAGTAATAGATAAAATTGATTATCTTGATTCTTTGGGAATTACAGCCATTTACTTTAACCCGCTCAACGATGCTCCTTCGATGCACAAATACGATGCCCGCAACTGGCGACATATCGACAGAAATTTCGGACCTACTCCACAAAAAGATGCAGAAACAATGGCAGCAGAAACTCCCGACGATCCGACTACGTGGAAAATGACAGGAGCTGACAAAATGTTCGTAAAACTTGTAAAAAAACTACACGAGCGAGGTATTCGAGTGATAATAGACTACTCGTGGAATCATACAGGGCATACGTGTTGGGCTTTTCAGGATCTGAAAGAAAAAGGCAGCGCATCGAAATATGCCGATTGGTACATTGTTAAAAGTTTTGACAATCCTGAAACTGAGGAAAATGAGTTTTCATACAAAGGCTGGTTTGGCGTTCATGAGTTGCCCGAAATAAAAGAAACCGTAAAACACGAATCAAACATAATTCAGGCTTACGAAGGAAATTTATTTAGCAAAGCCGTTAAGAACCATATTTATAATGTGTCGAAACGTTGGCTTGACCCGAACGGCGATGGCGATATTTCCGATGGCGTAGATGGTTTTCGTCTTGATGTTGCAGCTGAAATAGGTTTAGAATTTTGGCGCGAATATCGTCAATTTGTTCGCAATATCAACCCGAAAGCCTATCTACTCGGAGAAGTTTGGTGGGAAAAATGGCCTGAAAAGCTGATTGATCCGGAACCCTTTCTAAAAGGCGATGTTTTTGATGCGGTTATGAATTACAGATGGTACAAAGCTGCCCGCGAATTTTTCAATCGATCACCAAAAGAAATTCCTGTTTCTCAGCTTGTTGAAAATCTGCAATCCTTAATGTCAAACTTGAGTAAAGAACATAATTATGCAATGATGAACATGTCGGCAAGCCACGACGCACCTCGCATATTGACCTCATTGTACAATAAAAATAAATACAAATTTCATACAAAACCACAAGATAATAAGGAATATAAAATTAACAAGCCTGATAAAGAAACGTATAAAACACTGAAATTGATGTTAGTACATCAGTTTACTTATATTGGAGCTCCGCAAATTTGGGCAGGCGACGAAATGGGAATGTGGGGAGCAGACGATCCGAGCACAAGAAAACCTTTGATTTGGTCGGATTTGAATTTTGAACCGGAAACAAGACATCCGCTTGCTTTGAAACGCCCGACTGATGAAGTAAAATTCAACGAAAAACTCTTTTCTTTTTACCAAAAGTTGATCAAAATCAGAAAAAAGAATCCTGTGCTTACAAAAGGAGACATGGAGTATATTCTTGTTGATGATAAAAATAAAACTCTGGCATACAGCAGATTCAATAAAAAACAAGAAGAAGTTGTTGCCATATTCAATACAAGCTCGGAAGAAAAAACAATTAAAATTCCGCTTAAAACAAAACAAGGCTACTACGACGCTTTGGCAGGATTGAAAACAAAACAGGAAAAAGACAATTTGATACAAATTACAATTCCTGCGAGAAATTCAGCAATATTAATTGCTAAAACGGATAAATGAGGAAGTCGGAAGAAGAAGGAAATTACGACAGGAGATCAATAAACGATGCTCGTTAAAAGTTAAAATATAATCGCTAATCATTTATCAGTCATCATTCATAAAACAAAAACGCATGAAAATAGAAGATAATTTACGGAAAATTAAATCAGAATTACCTGATAATGTAGAACTTGTTGCCGTCTCAAAAACAATGCCCAACGAATATATTCAGCAAGCCTACGATGCAGGACAACGGATTTTTGGGGAAAACAAGGTGCAGGAATTGTGTAAAAAAGCGGAAGAATTGCCCAAAGATATTCAATGGCATTATATCGGTCATTTGCAAACGAATAAGGTAAAATACATTGCACCATTCGTTTCTTTAATTCATGGAGTTGATTCCTTAAAATTGCTAAAAACCATAAATAAAGAAGCAAAAAAAAATAAACGAATTATAAATTGTCTGTTGCAATTTCATATTGCAGAGGAAGAAACAAAATTTGGTCTTTCGCTTGAAGAGGCAAAAGACTTGATAAGCAACGATGAATTTCCCCGTTTAAAAAATATAAATCTTGCAGGAGTTATGGGAATGGCAACTTATACAGATAATCGCCAACAAGTTCGAGAAGAATTTGACAATCTGACCCGTTTTTTTCATCTGCTGAAAAAGTATTATTTTAAAGAAAATAATACTTTTAAAGAAATATCAATGGGCATGTCGGGAGATTACCCAATTGCCGTTGAAGCCGGAAGTACATTAGTGCGAATCGGGAGCTTAATTTTTGGTGCTCGAAATTATGCTCAATAAAATGATTTTTGTTTCAATAAATTTCTTATTTTTATTGTGTGAAAAATATACATTAAAAAAACAGTAAAAATTATGCCAAATCTCAATACGAATTTCATGGGTATCGAGCTGAAAAACCCTTTGATTGTAAGTAGCTCAGGCTTGACAAATTCCGTGAAAAAAATAGAAAAATTAGCAGAAAACGGAGCTGCTGCCGTCATTCTGAAATCAATTTTTGAGGAACAGATAAACCACGAAACCAGCCTATTGCTGAAAAATAATGATTATCCCGAAGCGGCTGATTATATCAAAGCCTACTCGAAAGGCGAAAGTGTAAAATACTATCTGGATTTGATTGAAGATGCCAAAAAGAAGTTTGATATTCCGATTATAGGAAGCATAAATTGTGTCTCAACAAAAGACTGGACAGATTTTGCCAAGCACCTTCAAGATGCTGGTGCCGATGCTATTGAGTTAAATATCCATATAATTCCTACGGACAGAAACCTTACATCCGAAGAGCAAGAACTCAGATATTACGAAATTTTGAACAAAATGCGCGATGTTTTAGACATTCCTTTCGGAGTAAAAATTGGGCAACATTTTTCCAATTTGGTCAGATTTGTTGATCGCTTAATTGGCTCCGGCGCATCAAGCGTAACGCTTTTCAATCGTTTTTATCATCCGGATATTGATGTTGAAAAAATGGAAATTACCTCAGCCAATGTTTTTAGCGAACCGGCAGATATAAAATATGCCTTGCGTTGGATTGCAATGCTGTTTGGCAATTTGGACAGACTTGAAATTTCGGCATCAACAGGAGTCCACGATGGAAATGGCGTGATAAAACAACTGCTTGCCGGAGCACAAACAGTTCAGGTTTGTTCTACGGTTTATAAAAACGGAGCAGAAATATTAAAAACAATGCTGCAACGCCTCGAAACGTGGATGTCTGACAAAGGATTTGACAATATTCAAGAATTTAGAGGAAAACTTAGTTCGAAAAACATAGGAAATCAAGCGGTTTACGAGCGTGCGCAATTTATGAAATATTTCTCGAAAATGGAGTAGGGCAGAGGCTTTGTTTTTGAAGACCTACAAAAAATCCGGGAAACATCATTTTTTTGTTTCCGGATTTTTTGCTTTTTCCCCTGAAAAAAACTATTCTTTAGCGAGAAAAACGCCCATTGGATCTACAAAATCGGTAAAAATAGAATCCTCAATACTGCTCGGCACAACACTCAGAACAGGTAATTCTGCATTATCAAGAATTTCAAGTGCAGTATGCCCGACAAAGAAATCAATAATTTTTCGCTCATCATGAGTCATAATGACGATAAGTTTTGTATTCTCTGCTTTTGCATAATCGTTAATCACTTCATATATCGGTTTTTCCGTTTCTTTTATCAGTTGTGATGTACATTCAATTCCGGCAGATTCGATTATTTTTTTAGCCTTATCCAATCGAGTGAGCAGATTCATTTCTTTTCCTTTGCTGTTTTCGCGAAGAATTGTTATGGCTTTGATGCTCGTAGCGAAATATTTCGCATATTCGATGCCTGCGGTTAGTTGTTCGCGCACTTCTTTTTCCAAGTCTAAAGGCAACAAAAGTTCACGATCTCGTTTTTCAAAATCTGTGATATAATTCGCTCCACGAATTGTAATCACAGGAAAAACTGTTTCCTGAATCACGTGCATTGAGTTTGAGCCAATCAGCTTGCGCGTAAACGAGGGTTCTTGCGTTTTTCCCATAATGATAAACTTCGGACGAATTTTGTTTGCCACTTCAATTATCATTTTATATGCCTTTCCGTATTCTATAATTTTTTTTACCGGATATGGATAATTCATTTTTTCAATCAAATCGTCAAGCATTTTTTCGGCTTCTGTGTATGCTTTTTTCTGAAGCTCGGGCGAAGTAAACATTCTTGACAAAAAGTTGCCCTCTTCAATTACATACAGCAAATACAATTCGGCATTTGTTCCTTTTGCAAAATAGCTTGCATAATCAAGGGCTATCATGGATTGTTTTCCAAAATCAAGAGGTAATAAAATATTATTCTCGGCAGATTTCATATATTCAGGATTTAATTTTGTAAATATTTTGAATAAGGCATAAATTTATAAAATAAAAATCAATTGTGCCAAATTAAATCTCTAAAACCAAGCCGTCGTAAGCAAGTGAAACCTTTGGCGGAAGTTGTTTTTCGATTTCGTTGTGCAAACCAATTTGGTGGCTTAGATGTGTCAAAAAGGCTTTCTTCGGTGCTATTTCTTGAATGATTTCTAAGGCTTCATTGACTGTAAAATGAGAAAGATGTTTTTTATGTCTCAACGCATTGATTACAAGAATCTCAGAGCCTTTAATTTTTTTTTTCTCTTCTTCTGAAATATAATTTGCATCTGTTATGTAGGTAAAATCTTTTATTCTGAAACCAAAAACAGGCAAAAAACGGTGCATCACTTGAATGGGGATTATCTTTGTATTTGCAATATTAAAAGCTTTATTTTCAAGCAAATGTATGTTCATTTCCGGGATTCCGGGATATTTGTCGTCTTCAAAAACATATGCAAACTCTCGTTTCAGTGCGGACAAAACCCGTTCATCGCCATAGACAGCCATTGGTGTGTTCATGAAATAATTAAACGCTCGAATGTCGTCTAATCCTGCAATATGGTCTTTGTGTTGATGTGTAATAAGTATGGCGTGTAATTTTTGTACATTTTCTCTCAACATTTGTTGCCTAAAATCCGGACCGGAATCAATAACCAGTGTTTGTTCATCAACTTCGAGCATGACAGATGAACGCAAACGTTTATCTTTCCGATTTTCTGATTGACAGACCTTGCATTTGCAAGCAATTACGGGAACACCCTGAGAAGTTCCCGTACCTAAAAAAGTTATTTTCAAAATATTACTCCTTTTTTTTCGTTCGTGGTTTTTCTCCCGACCCTGTCAGGGTTTCAAACCCTGACAGGGTCGGGAACGTCGAGAATAAATTATAATTCAACGTAAAATTAAGTTTTCTTTTTTGATAAAATTAATAAAAGAGAAAAATTATTTTAAAGTTAAAAGCGGGATAGGAGAAACCTAATATTCTCAGATTTCTTCGTTATCTATTTAACATAATATTGATTATCAGAAAAAAGGTTTTAAAAAAAATGCTAACTTTTTACATTATAATGTGTTATGAAAAATTAAACAATCTTAAAATCTAAACAATCCTGATGACTTAAAAAATCTAATTCCATGTTTTGTTTTTCGATATACAAAGTAGCTCTTCCATCGTCAAACAGCTTAATCCAATCGCCATTTTCTTTCGACTCGCAAATCACAACATTTTTATCTTTTTTTAAAGAGAAGTTGTCTTTAAGAAACTTTATTGTTATTTCATCTAAATAAATCGTATCCATAATTTCAATATTTTCGTTAAAATCAACTATTAAAAAAAATCTAAATCGTCTATGAACGAATCTTCAATCTCTTTTTAATTAATAAATTTTATTGTTTTTAGGAAGCCCGACAAAAGTCGGGCTTTATTGTTTTTTTTTATTCAAAAAATTATTCGATTTCAAGGTCTTTTAAAAAATCTATGATTTTGTCGATTGCCTCCTCGCGAGCGGTTTCGTTGTAAGATTTCACACTATCTCCGGCGTTCTCTTCAATCCACTCCTCGCGTTCCGAAAAGCTCATCTCTTCCCATCTAGGTAATGCTACCTCTAAATTTTCGGATATAGTAGTCTTATCGTAATTAGCGATTAGGTCGTTAGCGCCTTCGAAATAGTTCTCGTAATTCTTTACGCTGGTAATTTCAACTCGCGCTCTGCTTCCGTCTAAAAACCCCCAATTTCCTGAAGCCTTAAACATTTCAAAAACCTCCTGCCCCTCTATATCGAGCCAAACACTGTAATCTTTTCCATAATTCTCCTCGTCTTCGGGGTAATTTTCGTTTAGAAAATCTTTGATCTTATCTTTAAAAAGCTCGACCCAATTTTCTTTTTTGTACTCTAAGAAAAACTCAGCTAACTCTTCAACGTAAAGACGCTCAAGCCCTGAAAAATCATACTCATAATCAGGTTCATCGTCGTCGTCAGAAACGTTCTCGAAAGTTACGAGCTCTTCACTTAATTCAGCAATTTCTTCATGATTTGCATCACCCTTATAAAATCCGTCAAGCAAATGAAGTGCCGGCAAGTTGTATTTTTCGTAAAATACAGGGTCGAAGTCGCTTGCAAGGTCGTTTGCTGGGTTTTCTGTTAGTTCTGTGTAGTTGTCAAAAATTTCTTTTGTTAATTCTGTAAAAGTTGTCATAATTATAAATTTAGAATAGTTAATAAAAATGTGTTTTGTTTATTGTTTCATTTGCAAATTAAAATAAAAAAATAATTACTTCCAAATTTTTTGGCAAAAAAATTACAAAAAAAAACAAAAAATATTTAAGATGCTTGATGTTTTATTCGTAATAGTATTATTATTAGATATTTAAAACAATTTAAAAAAAATAAAAAAATTATAGAATTATGAATAACATGGAAAAAAACAGTCAAAATTTTCCACGTAATACCATTTATATTTATAAAATAGTCCAATTTGCCAATTAGTTTTTTTTTATTACTTTTGGACCAAATTAAAAACACATATTATGTCATTTCCAAA
>PDWJ01001410.1_pt1 | contig 29823 bp, 27 predicted proteins | sample 1430881 | NCBI WGS metagenome assembly PDWJ01 (sample SAMN01162460, study PRJNA174530) | Oral metagenome, whole genome shotgun sequencing project. | biome: Marine environment; feature: Marine mammal; material: Swab sample of the gingival sulcus; isolation source: swab sample of gingival sulcus...
CGAAAAGTTTTTGGATGAAGGCACTGATATTTACCTTGTGGGTATAAACTTCAACGAGGAAGAGAAGAATCTAAGCTGTTTTGAATGGGAGAGGGTTTATTCTTAATGTAAATGTCAATTTAAGTCTGATTTTGCTTAATTTTTAATTCCAACATAGCTAATTGAAATAAAGTCTATCAGAAGAATATACTCCGGCCATTGCAGAATTACCACTTACTTATCTTATAATGAAAAAAGCCATATTTAAAGTATTTCGATCTTAGTCTTGCTGTTGTTGCAGCCTATCGGTATCATTACAATTGAAAAATAATTTAACGGAATGGTTATATGGCTAAAACCTTAATGATCCAGGGAGCGTCCTCAAATGTTGGAAAAAGCCTGCTTGCAGCAGGTCTATGCAGAATTTTCTACAGAATGGGTGTTAATGTTGTTCCGTTTAAGGCTCAAAATATGGCGCTAAATTCGTTTGTAACCCCGGACGGCCATGAGATAGGGAGGGCGCAGGCTGTTCAGGCACAGGCTGCCGGCATGGACGCCCATGTTGATATGAATCCTGTACTGCTTAAACCCGAGGCTGACTCGCTGAGTCAGGTTATTGTAATGGGTAAGGTCTGGAAAAGACTTCCAGCCGGAGAATACTACAGATATAAGGAACAGCTCTGGGGCCATATTACAGAAGCACTTGAGAGGCTTGATAAGAACCATGAGCTTATAATCATTGAGGGCGCAGGAAGCCCCGCTGAGATAAACCTTAAAAAGAATGAAATCGTAAATATGCGGGTTGCCCGCCATCTTAACGCGCCCGTTCTTCTTGCCGGCGATATTGACCGAGGCGGTATCTTTGCCCAGCTGTATGGAACCCTTGAACTGCTTGAGCCTGAAGAACGTGAGCTTGTAAAGGGCTTTATCATCAATAAATTCCGGGGAGATCTTCGCCTTCTTGAGCCCGGTATCGATATGCTTGGTTCACTTACAGGCGGTACACCCACTATTGGTGTTGTTCCGTATATGCGCGATATATTTCTGGCACAGGAAGACTCTGTATTTCTTGATGAAAACGGATCTAAAAAAAATGATGAACGCGCGGATTGCGATCTTTACATCGCTGTAATAAGACTTCCGCATATATCAAATTATGATGACTTTGACGCTCTTGCGGCTGAGGATGGGGTAGCGGTAAATTTTGTAGATTCAGTAAAAACTATTGGTGTCCCCGATGCTGTAATTATTCCGGGAAGTAAGACAACCATAGCTGATCTTAACTGGCTTAAGGCTTGCGGTCTGGCTGATGTTATAAAGGGGCTTTCAAAGGCAGGTGTTCATATATGCGGAATCTGCGGAGGGTATCAGATGCTTGGAAAGCTTATTGATGATTCAAAGGGTATTGAAGGCCGCGCCGGAATATTTGAGGGAATGGGTCTTCTGCCGGTTGAAACTGTATTTGAACAGGATAAGAAAACCGTTCCAGCCAATGCGGAGGTGTTTTCAAGCGGTCTTAAGGTAAGCGGCTATGAGATTCATACGGGCAGTACAAAGCTTGAAGATGGAGCATCTCCGATGCTCAAAAAATCTGACGGCAGTTTTGACGGCGCTGCAGCAGGAAATATCTGGGGTACCTATCTGCACGGAATCTTTGACAGCGATGAGTTTAGAAGAAGCTGGCTTAAAAAGCTTGGCTGGAATAACTCAGGCGGCGGAAAGTCTTTCTACCTTAAGCGTGAGCAGGAGCTTGAAAGACTGGCTGATAATCTTGAAAAGGCCCTTGATATGGAGCTTCTTAAATCCATCATTGGCTGAAATTTTAACCTTCCTGTTTTGTGTTTAATCTGCCTGTGATATATTAGGGTATGTTTAATAATTATGATGTAGAAACAAAACCTGTTATTCTTATTGCGGCCTTTGGAAGCACATACCAGAGCGGAATAAAGAATCTTGAAGACTTTGATAGGGCTGTAAGAGAGGCATTTCCTGAAAATGAGGTTAGATGGGGATTTACTGCCTCAATTGTTGTAAATAAGCTTAAAAAAGAAGGCATTGATACGCTTTTTGAATCAAGGGTTCCGGTTATGATGGTGAAAGACGCTCTTTTTCAGCTTGCTGCTGAAGGTAAAACAAGGGTTGTTGTTGTAAACTTTCTATTAATGATCGGCCAAAAATACAGGCAGGTTCTGAATGCTTCTACAAAGGGTTTGAATGTAAAATATGTTCATCCTCTTCTTTTTTATCCTGAGAATGTGAGAAAGATTGTTTCAGCTATTGAGGTTGAATTTGGGAAAGAAGATCAAGCCACGATTGTCTGTGCTCACGGAAACGAGAGGTTTCCGGAGTATAATGGTGAGCTTATTAAGCTGGATGAGTATCTTAAAGAAAAATACAGCAATACTTATTTAACCGTTATTGAAGGAGAGCCGTCTTTTGATAAGGTGATGCAGATGGTCATAAACTCCGGGGTAAAGCGGGCTAAGTTTATAAGTTTTATGCTTACCTATGGAGACCATATGTCTAATGATGTTATGGGTGATCATGAAGATTCAATGAAAACACTCTTGAGTCTTCCTGCGGAGTGTACTGATGGTCTTGCAAGCTCACCTTCAGTTCAGAAGCTCTTTATTGATAAAATAAAGAAAATGGAAGAGCAGTTTTAATTATTTCCTCATTTGTATTCCGGTGCAGTTTCTTCAGGGTACCAGATGCTTGTCTTGTGTTTGAATGATTTTTTGCCCGCGTATCTGAAAAAGAAGATACCCGCAAACAGTAAATATGCCAGATTGATCAAAACAGCTATCCAGAACCATTTCCAGTCGCCTGTAACATAGGTATGAAGCGGCAGGTTCATTGTAAGGATATAGGGTATCGCAAACGCGAAGGTTATTCCTGCAGCATAGGTATAGTCGGTCGCGACAGGGGTTTCAAAGTCAGGATCTACAACCCTTAATAGAGCAAGACCTGTAGACAGGGTGCCTGTAGAGACCCCGAAAACAAGAAGGCTGCGGAGAAATCTGTGATCGGAAAAAACTCTCGAAGAATACCAGAGGGTTGTGAAGCCTGTTGCTGATGCGCCTGCCGCCGCAATTATTATTATAGGCAGCCAGAAATCCTTTATAACGACAATTGATATGGCCGCAATGGCGCTGGTAACCATCAGGTCAACAAAAAGGCCGGTAAGCCGGTTCATTGTAAGATTATCAACTATATGCTGGGTTTTTGTTAATTTTAAAATCTGCCTCAAAAGCAGTCCCATTAAGGCCGCAAATATAAAGTTCAGTCCCCAAAGGGTTTCTGCCAGCTGTTCTCCGGCAGGGCCAATAAGGCCAAGTAATAATTCCAACCCCTTCAGTACTAAAAATGCCGCAAAGTATCCTGACAGTACAATTGCGCCATTTAAGGTCAATGTATCAATAGCATCTGTTTCAGTTGTAAGATACGAACCCGTTTTCAGAGTTGACCCTTTTTTAATAATTCCCGGTTTAGCTCTTTTCTTTTTAAGAAAGCTGACATTTTTTTCATCTATCCAGCCGTGTTTCAAGCCGTAGTTGATTATAAATACACCTCCGAAGCTGCAGACTATAAATCCTATTGCGGCAAAGGTCAGGCCGATGCTTCCGGCATTCTCCACCCCAAAGGCCCTCCAGCTTTCACCTATGGAATAGGCCTGTCCGGGGCCCTGAGCAAAACCGAGCGGAAGCAGATAACCGAAGTTATGAAACAGGTCGGGCCTTATGGTTTTTATGAAAATAAAGGTCAAAATCAGTCCTGTAAATCCCTGAACGCCAAATTGAAATAAAACCGAAAGGGTTGTTCCGAAGATCCTGCCCTTTCCCGGTTTTTTTATCGGGAGGGCCTTTAGTGATAATGCGACAAACGACAGGCTTAGAAGATGATAAGCCATTTCTCCAAGGTCTACGGTAGATAAACCCATCTTTGGAAATACAAAGTTGTATAACGGCAGAAGAATAAATCCGGCCAGAAGAGAATTAGGAATTAAAAACCGTTGAAAAAAATTCGCTTTTGTCCTTATAAAGGTTGCAAGGATAAGGCCGGATGAAAGGACTCCGAGATTTATAAACATCGACCATTGATAACTCATTTAATACCCCATTGTTGATTCTTGTATTATAAATAATATATTATAATTGATATAGTAATTACAAGCTAATAGAGTAAATTGAAGCAGGAGTGCGTATGGGCGGAAAAAAAAGTATAGGCAGTATTAATCCTGCGGTTGCAAAAACCTTAAAAGGGGTATTAAAACTTTTTTTCCGTAAAATGTTTAAGGTAAGGCTTGATATGCCGGATGAGGTCTATAATCTCAATCCCCCATATATTCTGCTGCCAAACCATCAGGGGTTCTGGGATCCTTTTTTAGCCGGTGCTTATCTCAAGCACCCTATCTATTATATCACCTCCGATGCTGTATTCCGCTCAAAACTATTCAGGTTCTTATTAAAATTCCTTGGCGCAGTTCCAAAAACCAAGGCTCAGTCGGATCTTGACGCGTTAAAAACGATATTTCAGCTCAAAGAAGAGGGGAAGTGCGTTGGTATCTTTGCCGAAGGTCAGCGTACCTGGAACGGAAAAACCCTTCCAATAATAAAATCAACTGCCAAGCTGATCCGCATGCTTAATATACCGGTAGTTGCAGTAGTTTTTAAGGGCGGTTTTTTCAGCCACCCCCGCTGGGGTACTTCTGTGAGAAAAGGAGAGCTTCTTATAGAATACAACCTGCTTTTCAAAGAAGGAGAAACCGGCAAGATGAAAACCCAGGATATTCATGAAAAGCTTACCGAAGCTCTTTCTCATGATGAGGTTGAATATCAAAAGCAGAACCGCATAGAATTTAAAGGCGATCGTTTTGCCGAAAATATAGAACAGATGTTGTTTTGCTGTCCTTCATGCGGTTCTTTTGAAGGTTTTAGGTCAAAGAGGAGTAAATTCGAATGCCTTGACTGCCGCAGTTTTTGGGAAATAGACGGTTTTCAGGCAATTAAACCAGGCCAAGGTGAAGTTCATTTTGATAATGTAAGGGATTGGGATGACTGGCAGCTTAAAAAACTATATACGCGTATAGATGAAAATTTCGGGACAGATAAGGACATCTTTTATGATGATGGTGTGGAAGTCATGACCGGTTACAAAAGCCAAAAACTGAATAGGCTTTTTAGCGGAAAGGTTAGTTTAACTTCATCTGGGTTGAATATTTGGGACGGTAACGGGAAAAGTGTAATAATACCGGTTGAAAAAATATCAGGAATAAACGTTCAGAACCGTGAGGTTCTTGATTTCTATTATGATAATAAACTCTATGTGCTTTGCAGATCAGATAACCGCTTTAATGCCTATAAACTATGGCGTGCCGTTAAATATTTGCAGCAGGAAAAACTCAAGATGAATTTACCTGAGTGAAAGAATCAAGTTCCTGACATCCTCCAATTATGAATTAATATAATTATCAAAATCTCGTTAGAAATTACACTTGGCCCGGGGAGTAATTATGCTTTTGTACAGTTTTTTATTTAGTATGAAAAACATAAAATTAGATATAAAAATATCTGAAAAATAGAAAAAATAGCTCTTAAATAAGCTTTAAACAAAATAATCCTTGACGCGGCAAAATTTCGATGCTAAAATTTTATTAATAAGTTCTTTTTTGGCAGATAAAGAATAAAAAACTTATTGGAGGGTGTTATGGTTGTAAAGTTTGAAGTGCCTGGCAAGTTTTCTCTGAAGAATTTGATTGACGGTAAATATTGCGATGCGGCATCGGGAAAGCTTTTTGATGTGAAAAGCCCCGTTACCGGAGAAGTCCTGGCGAAGGTTCCGTTTTCGGACAATACTGATGTAGATTCGGCAGTAAATGCTGCAAAGAATGCCTTGGAGGCTTTTAGATCTACCTCAGTGTTTGATCGGCAGAAATTGATGTTTCGGATTGCCGAATTAATTACAGAAAATGTTAAGGAAATAGCCGTTGTTAAAAGCTATGAGCAGGGTAAGTCGTATGAACATGAGGCTTATCCCTGTGCTATTGAAACTGCTAAAAATTTCCAATTGGCAGGAGAGGATATTGTCAGAATGGAGACTCCTGTTATTCCTATGGAAGATCCAAACAAGAGGGTTTTGACCTTCCGTGAAAGTATCGGTGTTATGGCAGTAATAACACCCTGGAATTTCCCTACAACAATTCCTTCAGAATATCTAGGCCCCGGACTGGCTGCCGGTAATACAATTGTTATGAAACCCGCTTCTACAACTCCTCTGTCAATAATTATGGTAGGTTACTGTATTCGTCAGGCTCTCCATGAACTGAATCTGCCGTTAGGTGCTTTTAATATGGTAACCGGTTCAGGTGCCACGGTTGGTGATTATCTTGTATCGCATCCGGATGTTGATCTTGTCGGTTTTACAGGTGAAACTGTAACAGGACGATCCATATGTGCCAAGGCCGGCATAAAACGGACTTTGATGGAGTTGGGCGGAAATGGGCCTCAGATTGTTTGTGAAGATGCCAACCTCAAAGAGGCTGCTGTTGCTGCTGCTACCGGTTGTTTTTATAACTCAGGACAGGTTTGTTGTGCTACTGAAAGAATACTCGTTCATAAAAAAGTACATGATCAGTTTGTTAAATATCTGCTTGAAGAGGCAAAAAATTGGACTATTGGAAATCCTTTGGAAACAGGCGACTACCACATTGGCCCGCTGAATAATGAAGCCACAGCTGTGAAAACAGAGCAGCATCTTGCTGATGCAAAAGAAAAGGGTGCTGATATTATTTTAGGCGGCAAAAGGCTGGAGGGTATGCCGACCAATTTGTATTTTCCCGCAACTGTAATTGATAATGTTACTACCGATATGCTTATAAATAAGGAAGAAACCTTCGGTCCTGTGGCCCCCGTTATTGTTTTTGAGGATGATGACGATGCAGTCAGGATTGCCAATGGTACTGGTTATGGATTGCAGATGTCGGTTTTTACTTCATCAATAAAAAAAGCATTTTTCTATGCTGATAAGCTGAGAACCGGTAATCTTGTTGTAAACGATACGACAGATTATTGGGAAGCACACGAACCTTTTGGCGGAGGAGGCGGAACAAAGAGCGGCTATGGAAGGCTTGGAGGCCGTTACACACTTGATGATGTAACCTCTTTTAAGACTGTTGCCATAGATATTGAAAAGACAAATGACTGAGTTGGGGGATGGGTGATATGAGTGAAGGTAATAGACTATCAAAAAAAATAATATGGGGTTTTTCAGTTGGTACAATAGGTGAATACTTTGTTTATTTTCTGTTCTTCAACTATTTCCTGTATTATTTGACGGATATAGTCGGTGTAGCTCCAGCTATCGCCGGAACTATTCTTTCGATTGCAATGATTTGGGATGCTATAACGGATCCGATAGTAGGCTACATAAATGATATCAGCAAAAATCCCAAAGGCCGCAGGCGTCCCATGATGATAAAAATGATCATCCCGTTTGCAGTAACATTCGGATTATGTTTTCTTAGGCCGAGAATTGAGCCGGGTCCCGGACTTTATGTATACTATACAATGGTTGCTTTGGCTTTTTGGCTTTGTTTTACTACTGAGCAGGTTCCTTTTTATGGATTATTGCCGGAAATTGCTTCTCATGAAGAAGACCGGCTGAAAATAAGAGCTGCTATGGCGTTTCTTGGTAATTTTGGAAATATAGCCATAGGTATTGTTCCTGTTGCGCTTGAGCTGGTTATTGGATTTGGTGTTGAAGAGGCTTCCGCATGGACAATTACCATGTGGGTTCTCGGTAGTATTGGCGCCTTAAGTTTTATAGTTACATATATTTTCTCCAAAGGTTTGGAAACTCCTCCAGACAAGGTTATACGTCCCTCAGAAAATATTTTCAAAACCTATGGCCGAATTCTTGGTCTTAAGGGCTATGTTGTAACCATATTGATTTATTTTATATCCACAATCTTTATAAATATAATATTTGCATCCATAATGTATGTTGGCGGTGAAAAGCTGAACCTCGAGGCTGGTCTGCTCTCAATAACAATGTCAGTTTATACATTTTCAGGAATAGCATTTGTTCCGCTTATTACTCTATTGGGTAAAAAATGGGGTACAATGAAATCCTTTAAATTCTTTGTTATCCTGGCCTTTGTCGGATATATAATTATTGGAATAGCCGGGGTGAATAGTTTTGCTGTTATGGTTATTCATGGTGTTCTTACTGCCGGATGCTTTGTTATGTTTACAGCTTATAATTATTCTCTTTTTTATGAAATATGTGATTTAGGCTATGTTAAGACCGGAGACCAATTAGAGGGATCAATAGTAAGCTTCGCAACCTTTGGCTATAAGATGGGTGCTGCTGTCAGCGGATTAACAATGGGAGTTGCCCTGTCAATAATCGGATATGATGGAATGGCTGAGGTTAAATCTGTTGAGATGTTAAGCCGCCTGGATTTTCTTATAACCTATATTCCCGCGGTTCTTGTTGCCCTTGTTTTTGTGCTATTGCTTGCTTATCCAATAAAGAGGAATGAGTATGAAGGTCTTTTGGAGGCTAAGGATAAAAAGCTGAAAGGTCTGGATTATGATGCAAGTTTGTTTCAAAGACTATTGAAATAAAAATATACTACATTAAGATATTCGTAGGCTCGCGCCCTTCAATTATTGGGGGGTGCGTTTTTTTGGTAATATTGAGTATTACTGATTTAGAGTGTATTATTCTTGATATATTGTGGAGGATTTTTTATGCAAATTGATAAACTTGATTCCGAGATAATAAAACTTCTTCAAAAAGATGGAAGAATGCAGAGTAAGGCTATGAGTCAGGTTGTTGGAGTTACTGAGTCAACTGTCAGAAAAAGGCTTGCAAGGCTTATTGATAATAAAGTAATACAAATTGTAGCTGTTGCTGATCCTCAGAAGATTGGTTTTCAGATAGTCGGCAGTTTTAAGATACATGTAGATCTTAAAAAAATGGATAACGTTATAAAAGAAATAAATGATATTGATGAAATCTGGTATGTAGCTAAGGCAACAGGGAGTGCCGATATTGATACAGAATTTAATGTTTGTTCAATGAAGGAGTTAAATGATCTTTTGTATAACCGGCTCGCTCAGATTGATGGTATTATCAGGACTGAAACTTCCATAATTGTCGGCTATGAGAAAAGAAAATATACCTGGGGTGTCGGTGAGATAAAAGGCTGTAAAGGGAATAAGGGTGATAAAGCCGGCAAGGGCGATAAAGTCGATAAAGACAAATAATATTCCTAAATTATCTGAAAAACAAAAAATAACTTGACAAAATTCTGATAAATGATAATATAAAGTGTCTGCCAAATAAGAACTCGATATTGTATAATATGGGGGAGTTATAATGAAAATTGCAGTACTCGGTGGAACCGGGCTCATGGCCTCTGGAACCATCCGTGATCTTGTTAGCAGCTTTTCAAATGATACTATAATAGATGAAATTCTTGTTTGCGACCTATCTTTGGATAAGATTAATTCTCTGATAAATTCCTTGGGTGATGAACGTCTTGTTGCGGTTAAGTTTGATGCGTCAAACAAAAATGAGATGATCAAATTACTTGAAAAGGTAGATCTCTGTATTAACGGTGTGCCTACATTTGCCGGATTTCAGATGGATATTTTTGAGGCATGTTTTGAAGCCGGTTGTAAATATGTAGACTACGGAGGAATGGGGGTTTATACGATCAAGCAGAAAAGTCTGCATGATAAGTGGGTTAAGGCGGGGCTTACTGCTGTATTGGGTCTTGGCGCAGATCCGGGTATGTCCAATATGATTTGTAAGGCCGTTGCTGAAGAATTAGATTCTATTGAGAGTATTAATTTATATTGGGCTGCAACCCTGAAAGGGGAGGATAGCCCTGTGCTGGTTCCGCCCTACAGTGTTTCAACAATAATAGGCGAGTATTCCAATGAGAACAAACAATTTATCGACGGCAAATTATGTACGATGGAAGCATTAAGCGGCAGGGATGTATTGAGTTTGCCGGAGCCTTGGGGTGAGACCCGTTTTATTCATTCACAGCATTCTGAACCCCTTACTGTACCCTTTGCGAAAGGTATAGCGGATAAGGGCATTAAAGAGATGACATGGCGGCTGAGTCTGCCTGAATATGAAGATGGAACATGGCGGGCATTAGTCAGAGCCGGATTCACAGCAGATGCAGATCCCGTTGAGATTTCCGGTATGAAGGTTAATCCTGTAGAGTTTCTTGAAAAAGTTATCAATAACAACATTGAAAAAAACGCAGGCAAAATAACAGAGCAGGAGTCATATGAAATCCACTTAGCCGTCGGAAAAGGAACACGCGGCGGAAACAAGGTTGAGGCTGTCTGTCAGGTAACCTCGGGGCCCGATCCCTTGTACGAAGACTATACTGATGCGGGAACATCAATGAATTGTTCTATAGGTGCTCAGCTGTTGCTGAAGAATAAACCCGTACCGGGAGTTTGGGCTCCTGAAGAGTATTTTAATGTTGAAGAGTATTTTAAAGAAATAATAAGGAGGAAATTTAAGGTTTCCTTTGAAATTAAAACAATAAAATCCTTTTAAAAGATAAAGCCAAATTACGGGCTGTCTAACAACAGGCAGCCCGTTTTGATATATGTAAAATTTAGTAGAAAAAAGTAATCAATTGCCTTATCTTTATAATATAAGAGGAGGCGTAATATGCCCGAAAAACAAGTCAAATCATTCATCATAGATACAAATGTTTTCATACACAGACCGGATGCAATATCATCTTTCAGGGATAATGAAGTAATAATTCCGTTGGCAGTTCTTGAAGAGCTGGATAACCTCAAAAGATTCAGCGATGAAAAGGGGCGTAATGCCCGCCACGCAATAAGGTTTCTTGATTCGCAGGCAGCCAAAGGAGGATCCCTTCATAGCGGTGTCAGGATGGACAATGGTTCAATATTGAAGGTTGTTCAATCCGGCGGAAAAGGCCTTCCGGCTGATTTGAAAAGAGATAAGGCCGATAACCGGATTATTCAGACTGCACTTGATTTACAGGAATCGGGCCGGAGGGTTTTCTTTGTTTCAAAGGACATAAACGCAAGAGTTAAGGCAGAGGCCCTGGGTCTTAAGGCTGTGGACTACGAAAAACAGAAGGTTGACAGCTCCTCAATGTATCAGGGGTGGCGTGAGGTTCAAGTCAGTGCTGATACATATGAAAAATTCAAGACGGAAAAAAAGCTTGAGTGGCGTGATTCATTGAACTCTAATGAATTTGTAATCATGAGCTCTGTAGAGGCCAATACCGGTCTTCTTGGGCGGTATAACAGCTCTTTGTCCGAGCTTAGGCTTATGCCTGAAAAGCGCATGTCTGTTTCAGGAATAAAACCGCTTAACCTTCAGCAGCGGATGGCCTTTGAGCTTCTTCTTGATGACTCGATCCCTCTTGTTTCGCTTGTAGGGCAGGCCGGTACAGGAAAAACCCTGCTGGCCCTTGCCGCGGGTATGGCCAAGGTAATTGATGAAGCCCGATACAACCGCCTTCTTGTATCAAGACCGGTGATTCCAATGGGAAAGGATATCGGATATCTCCCCGGTGATAAGGATGAAAAGCTTTCACACTGGATGCAGCCCATCTTTGATAATCTGGACTACATCCTTGGAATTAACAAGAAGAAGGATGAGGAAAAGAGTGTTGACTGGTTTATAAAGAATAACCTGATAGAGATTGAGGCCCTTACCTATATCCGGGGACGCTCACTTCCGGATCAGTTTCTCATAGTCGATGAGGCTCAGAATCTCTCTCCGCATGAAATAAAGACGATAGTCAGCCGGGCGGGCCGTAATACAAAGGTTGTTCTGACCGGAGATCCTTATCAGATAGACAGCCCCTACCTGGATACCAATTCAAACGGGCTTTCTTTCCTTGTTGAATCCTTCAAAGGTCAAGAGCTGTTCGGTCATGTCTCATTACTGCATACAGAACGAAGTGAACTTGCCGAGCTTGCGGCGCAATTGCTTTAATTTTTATAGTTTAGCCGCCCAATTTGGGTTTTAAAACTTACTCTGTTTTAAAATTTAACTGTACCAATGGCCTTGTAATGCCGAAATTTTTTATAGATATGAAGAAGTTCTCTTTTTTCCTTATAATATTATTTGTTTTTGTATTCAGCCTGACTGCTGAGAATGAGTTTAGATCTCCAATCTTTGGGCAGGACGATAATTTACTTTTTACTGCTGTAACCGATGTTCCGGGCTTCGGCAGCTATTCTACACTCTTTAATGTAAAGCTGGAAGACACAGCAGGTAAAGACGGAAAGGTCTTTTCACAGCTCACGGTATTTCCCGAAGAGGCCGTAATGCTTGACGGAGGACGAACTCTTCAGATACGTAACCGCTATGGGCTGTTTAGAACCAGCGAGAATTTTGAAAGTCTTGATGTGGTAGGATTGTATCCCGGATTTATTGACGGAGCCCAGATTAAAAACGGCAAGATGTTTCCATCGCACCCGTCACCCGATGGACGTTATTTTGCTTATCTCAAACCGGTAAGTTACGCCTATGGTAATCTAATCCTCTATAACGTGGACAGCGGTTCTGAAACCTTGATCTCCGAAGGCCTTGATTTAAGCTATGAAGACGATGTAGTACTATGGTCGCCTGACTCGGATTTTCTCGTTTACAGTAAAGATAATAATATTTACTACTACTCAATTGAGCATTTCTACGAGGGAAAGAGTCTTGCGGAGGAATTCCGTAAAATAGGAAAAGGACTGATAAGCAATATAAGATGGTCTGCCGGCAAGGAACTTTTTTATCTTTCAGATTCGGTGATTTACAAGATCATAAGCGCGCAGTTATTTACAACATCGCTTTACAGTGATCTTATGGAAACCGGAGAGATTGCCGGAAAGATTCCATTTGACTTTGATCCGGTGACGGACAGTTTTTATGTTTCTCCTGATGGTGAGAAGATTATTTTTAACAAGTCCGGTACCAATCTATTCCTTTATTTTCTTAAAAACTCTAACTACATATCTACCGGAGATGTTGTATCACTTCCGTATCTGTATTTACCGAGAAATACCAGGCTTGATAAGGTTATATGGCCGGTAAATGATATTGTTACGATACTTACAACAAGTATTGAGGGCGGTAATCAGGAAACCTCAATATTCAGATTTGATCTCAGATACACAGATTCCCCCCTGGAATTTAAAGAAATACCTGAAAATGGGGTTGTAGATATAGAACTTTCACTTGACGGTAATTCTGTTGCTGTTTTATATCCTGACAGGGTCACAATTAAGGATTACCGGACATGGAGTTCAAATGAATCCTTCGATTATGACAGCGCTTTGAAATCATTCTGGATAGACGATCAGAAGATACTCCTCATCGGCAGGTATTCAACTGAAAAATACGATATTGTTAAAAAGGAATTTGAGGTTCTTTCGGTATCACAGGCTTATTCTTCAGGATATACAGAGGATGGTGATATCTTTGCATCAAGTAACGGAAATATCTTCATTAAATCAAATGAAAAAAACTGGGAAAGGGTTTCAAATATTGATGAAGCAGCCCCCAGCTCTGTTTCAGATCATTACCGGGCATATCTTCAGCCGCTCTCTTCAGGCCCCTATGCAAATATTATAATGCTTAGAAAGCTGGACGGCTTTGGAACAGAAACATTGTTTCCGTATCCGGAAACCAGATATGAAGCCTTTCCGGAAAAAGATGAAGAAATTGAAAATGACAGCTTCAGTCACGGTTCAAGAATCCGAAGACGCGAAATATCACTGGTTTTTAATGCTGTAGATTCTGCTGAAGGTTTAACCGAGGTTCTTGGAATACTGAATGATTATGGAATAACAGCAACATTTTTTGTTAACGGTAATTTTATGAGGCATAATCCCGAGGCTGTTCAGGAACTTGCTATGTCCCCGCATGAGGTCGGATCGTTATTTTATGCTTATTTCAATATGACTGATGCAAAATATCGATTAGATAAAGAATTTATCAAAAGAGGACTTGCGCGCAATGAAGATGATTACTATGCTTTAACAGGAGAGGAGTTGGTTCTTTTATGGCACGCCCCCTATTATGTTGTAAATACTGATATAATTGAGGCTTCTAAAGAGATGAACTATACCTATATTGACAGGGACATAGATCCCCTTGAATGGGCATGGGAACTCTCTAATTCAGGCAGGGCTGACATGAGTTTACCACAGATGGTTGAAAAAATTATGATTGAAAAAAAGCCTGGTTCCATAATACCGATCAGGCTTGGGCGGGGTAAAGAAGAAACGGGGGCTTTATACAATAACCTGGAACTTCTTTTGAATAATCTTCTGGAAAGGGGTTATTCAATAGTACCGGTTTCTGTACTTATAGACAGGACAAAATAAAAAGCCTGATATTTATTAATTTTTTTCAACTTTTCCTAAAGCAGCCTGGTTTAAGGGACGATATTTAGAAATGTGCCCTAGCAGGCAAATGAAATTAGCGGGGAGATGATATCTTGAGCAATATAAATCCTTTGAACGCGTACCGGGAAACAAATATTAAGACAGCAAGTCAGGGTAAATTGGTGATTATGCTGTATGAAGAAGCAATCAGGCAGATGGAAATAGCGATCAGAGGGCTTAATTCTGATGTGCCCAGGATAGATACAATAAGTAATTCAATTATTAAAGCTCAGGATATAATTACCGAATTGATGGTCTCCCTTGATTTTGAAAAAGGCGGTGAAATAGCCGATAATATATACGGTCTGTATGTGTTTTTTAACAGGCAGCTTATGCAGGCCAATGTAAAAAAGAGTGTTGATTTGATTACCCCGATAATGGATATGATGAAAGAACTAAAACAGGCATGGGAGCAGGCGTTTCAGAAAGCGGGGCAGGGCTCCGCGGGGCTTTCCGGGGGCGTTAATATTGCGGGTTAATGTGCAGTCCTGACAAGACTATAATCCTTTATATTTCAAATCTACACAAAGAATACACCGATCTTAATAAAATTCTCAAACTTGAATCCTCCGATATTGAGGCTGAGGATGAAATTTCTCTTATGCTTCATGTCGAAATGGAGGCTGAGACTGTAAAAAGGATAAATTCACTTACAAAGACCATCAGAACCTATATGGATAACAGTTCGATTAATGACGAAGGGGCTGAAAAGCTTAAGCTTATTGAAAAACTCAAGGCTGAAGCCCAAACAGTCTCCGCAGGAAATATAGCTGAACTTAAAGGCCGGCTTGAAAGATTAAAAACAAAAATAGAGTCGATTAAACTTCCACAATCTGCCCGCAGGGTATATTATTCAGGTAATAACTCATCCCTAATGGATATTGAAGTATGAAAAATGAAAAAGACGCGCTGTATCTGCTTGATGGGTACAGTCTGATATACCGTTCGTATTTTGCTTTTATAAACCGGCCCCTGCTTAACTCCAGGGGTTTTAATACCTCTGCCGTATTCGGATTTTTCCGTTCTCTTTCGGCACTATTTGAAAGCCGTAACCCCAAACTTTTCGGTGTTGTTCTTGATTCAACAACCCCTACCTTCAGGCACGAAATGTACCCTGAATACAAGGCCAACCGTGAAAAGGCTCCGGAGGATCTTCATGATCAGGTTCCTGTTATTCAGGAGATCCTGAAGGCAATGAATATAAAGTCTGTCAAGCTGGATGGTTATGAGGCAGACGATATAATCGCCTATTTTGCGTCAAAGTGTGATGAAGAGGGGCGTGACTGCTATATAATCACCGGAGACAAGGATCTTCTTCAGCTTGTAGGCGGAAGGGTTAAGATCATGAAACCGGATAAGGGCGATTATCAAATCCTTGGAGAAAAAGATGTTACTGAGGTTTGGGGTGTAAGGCCCGATCAGATAATAGATTATCTGGCATTATGCGGAGACTCGGCTGATAATGTGCCCGGGGTAAAGGGTATAGGGCCAAAGACGGCAGTTAAACTGCTGGCAGATTTTGATAATCTTGATGGAATATATGAAAACATAAAAGAGCATTCGGCCGGTGTTCAGAAAAAACTGAATGAATCCCGTGAAAATGCCTATCTTAGCAGAAAACTTGTAACTCTGGCGTATGACTTAGGTCTTACAACATCTCCCGAAGAACTTGGCTGCGAAAATTTGGACAAGGCCGCCGGTGCCGAAATCCTTAGGCGAGAAGAGGTCAACAGCGTTGCCGACAGCCTTGAAGGAAAGTCTTCCTCACCAAAGTCCGCCCGGGGGCCCCAACAGTCAACGCAAAGGGTTGCTGAGCAAGGGGTTTTTGAAGATATAAGCTATACGGGAATATCAGGCCTCGGTGCAAAATACGGAATAGGCTCGGGAAAGGGCAGCTATGAAGCAGTTACAACCAAAGAGCAGCTTAACCAATGGCTTGAGCGTGTAAAAAAATCAGGTGTTTTTGCGTTTGACAGCGAAACAACAGATCTTGATTCAATGAGGGCTGAGCCTCTGGGTTTTTCAATCTCGACTGCTGAGGGTGAGGGCTGTTACATCCCCTTGAAAGCAGCCGGCGCCGATGATTTGTTGTCTGAAGAAAGCATAAAAGATTTCCTTAAGCAGCTGCTGGAAGAGCCGGCTCTCAGGCTTGTCGGTCAGAACATAAAATATGATTATAAGGTGTTGAAGCGCTGGGGGATTGAAATCAGAAATATTGCCTTTGACACAATGACCGCCGCATGGATTCTTGATTCAAGTCTTGGCGCATATAATATGGATCTTCTTGCAGAGCGTTCATTAGGATATACGACCATTCATTATCAGGATATTGTTGAAAAGGGTAAAACCTTTGAAAGTGTTCCGCTGGATCAGGCCGTTCTCTATGCTGCTGAGGATGCGGATATAACCTTCAGGCTTTTCAAGGCCTTTGAGCCGGAACTTAAAGCTCGTGGAAAGACGGAAGTCTTCAATAATATAGAGCTCCCTCTTGTAAAAATCCTTGCTGATATGGAGATGAGGGGAATAAGGCTAAACCCTGGCCTGCTTGAGGATTTCAGTAAAGAGGTTGATAAGCAGCTTGAAATAATAAAGGCCGAGATTTACGAGCTTTGCGGCGAAGAGTTCAACCTCAATTCTACAAAGCAGCTTCAGGAGATTCTCTTCGTAAAGCGTGGGCTTAAGCCTGTAAAAAAGACAAAAACAGGTTATTCAACAAACGTTCAGGTTCTTGAAATCCTTGCTGAACAGGATCCTGTGCCTGAGAAGATACTTGAAAACAGGGGGCTTGCAAAGCTTAAGTCAACCTATATAGACACGCTGCCCGCGCTGATTAATCCCGAGACGCGGAGGATTCACACGCAGTTCATTCAGACCGGAACCGCAACCGGCCGGCTTTCCTCAAAGGATCCGAACCTGCAGAATATTCCGATAAAGAATGAAAACGGGCGCAAGATCCGCGAGGCATTTATTCCTGCCGACGGCTGCAGCTTTCTTTCTGCTGACTATTCCCAGATTGAGCTGGTTGTGCTCGCTCATCTTGCCGGTGACGGAGGCCTGCAGCAGGCATTTACAAGCGGGGAGGATGTTCATAAACAGACCGCGGCAATGATCTTCGGGGTATTCCCTGAGATGGTTACCCCCGATCAGCGGCGTGTTGCAAAGACGATTAACTTCGGAGTTATGTACGGTATGTCGGCCTTCAGGCTGTCCCGTGAACTGAAGATTCCAAGGCGGCAGGCTGATGAGTTCATCGGTGCCTATTTCAGCCGCTATAACAGAATAAAGGCATTCATTGATGAAACCTGTGAAAAGGCAAGAGAAACCGGAACTGTGAATACTATCTGCGGTCACGAGCGGTTTATTCACGGTATCAACAGCCGCAATGCAACAGAGAGGGCCGGTGCCGAGCGTATCGCGCTTAACACCTCAATACAGGGCTCCGCGGCAGATATTGTTAAGATGGGAATGCTTAATCTTGCCGCCGAGATTGAAAAGCGGGGGCTTAAATCAAGGCTTCTGCTGCAGGTTCATGATGAACTTATCTTTGAGTGTCCTGATGAAGAGCTTGAAGAAATGAAAATCATTGTCAAAGATATTATGGAGTCTGCTGTTACTCTTGATATACCGCTTAGGGTTTCAATTGAAACCGGAAGATGCTGGGGAGATATGCACTAATGGTGATAGGTCTTACAGGAAAGTACTGTTCCGGTAAAAACGCGGCAGCCCAAATATTCGATGATAAAAAAATACCCTCAATAGATGTTGACAAGCTGGGTCATCAGGCCCTTGCCGCGAATACTGAAAGGATTGAATCCGAGTTCGGCAGCAGGGTCATCAGTATTGAAGCTGACGGCAGTAAAAGTGTAGACCGTAAGGCTCTGGGCTCTATAGTCTTTTCAGATCCAGCCCAGCTGGCAAAGCTTGAGGCAATTTCTCACCCGTGGATGAAGCAGGAAACTGCGAGGCTTGTCTCTGAAATGCAGGCTCAAGGCAGCAGTATGGTTATAATCAATGCTGCCATACTCTATAAGATGGAGCTTGATCAATTATGCGATTGTATAATCTGGATTGAAGCCCCGCTGCTTAAACGTATAAAAAGGGCACGTAAAAGAGATTCAGCCGGGCTCTTTGATATCCTGAAAAGAATTTACTCGCAGAGAGAACTCCATACTAAACCATCTGAAAAATCTGTCGATATTTATAGAGTGGAGAACAAGTCTGATCTTGAGGCTCTCAGACTCGGGATTGAGTCTGTTCTATACCAAATCGAGCAGAAGGGAAGAGATGGAAGATAAAAAAACACTATGGATAGTGCTTTGCATAAGCTTATGTGTACTGATTGTTGCTGCTGTTGGATTTTTCTGGTTTCTGCCGTCTGATGAAAGTCTGGCATTGTCCGGTGATCATGACGGTTCAGTAAATCAAGGTAATTCAGGTTTTGATCCGGTCGAATGGGTAAGACAGGATGAGACCTTTCCTGTAATAGAAGATAGTGACGAGGCCGGTGAAGATTTTGTTGTGGTTTCTGATGAGGTTGTATACGGTATTCCGGAAGATAAAGAGCCTTCTATGGAGGGGAATTATAAAACTGTAAATGATAAGACTGCAAATGGTAAAACTGTAAATGATAAGACTGTAGTCGAAGTTAATACTGATCAGGGAAACACCATCACACTTGATATACGAAAGGCCGAACCCGAAAAAAAAGTAACGGTAAATGTTTCTCCGGCTGCTTCGGTAACAAGACCTGCTGAGAAAACACAGCCCGTCCAGGCAAAACCAGGCCGTACTCAAACTTCTCCGGCAACAGAGAAAAAGCCTGTGAGGGTAACCGAATACTGGATTCAGGCCGGCTCATTTTCTTCTCTTTCAAAGGCTTCGGATGTTAAGAAAAAGCTTGCAGAGAAAGGAACAACAAGCACTATATCAACAACAAAGATAAAAGGCACAAATTATTATAGGGTAAGACTTGGACCTTATTCTGATCAAATGGAAGCAGACAAATTTCTTTCATGGGTGAAGCGCGTTAAAGGTTTTGAGAAAAGTTATGTTTCAGAGGTATACGTAACCAAATAAATACTTCACGTTTATCTCATGGAAAGAATTTTAAAAAGGGTTTTGATCGGTTCCGCCAAGGCGGGCCGATTTTTTATATTAATATTACAATAGTTATGTCCGCGGTGAAGATAGAACCCTTTCTGGATATTATGAGCGCTTTGAGGATCTAAACCAATAGGTTACTCTGTCTTCTCAGGCTCACCCTTTGTAACAAAACCCATCATTATAAATGCCAGCAGCATGAAAACCACACCATTTATAAAAATAGCCCGGTCTCCGAATAGATCCCTGAGGGCACCTGTAAGGATGGGCGCAATTATACCTGCCGCCTGTGAGAAGAAATAATACAGACCTGTGTAGATTCCCATGTCGCTATATGTAGCCATCTGCCAGAGCATCGGGAATGAATTTGTTACAATCGAAACCCAGAATATACCAAATATAAATAATAAGGCCCAGAAGCTGAGGTATCTTGAAACCCCGCTTATTCCAAGTGCAGTTGTTACCGGAAAATGGAGAAAACATAGTAATAGAACGATTCCTACACCAATCAGAGAGAAGCGAATTACCTTTTTTCTTCCAACCTTGTGGGCAACAATACCTGAGGGAATCGCAAAGATTGCATAGGCTATACCTACCATGCCGGCTGAAAGTGCGGCCGTTCCCGGTGAAAGCTTAAGGAATTCCTTTGAGTATATTCCTACCCATGGAAGTACTCCCTGGTATGCTATAAACCAGAACAGCAGAGACAGCAGAATAAACACCGCGCTCTTGTTTTTTGCTGAAAAAATGAGTTTAAGTGATTTTAAAACAGGGGCTGATTTTTCCTCTTCAGCCCGGGTTCCCTTTTTCTCCTTTACGAAAAAGAAGAGAAGAATAACCGCAATAATTACCAGAAGGCCTGAGACCGCAAATGGAAGCTTTCCGATATATGTTGTCTCTCCGCCGGATGAATTGCCTGTAAATGGCACAACGCTGTCTCCGAATAGAGGGAGCCTTACATTAACATCATATAGTTTTGCAAGCCCAACGGTTCCGACTATTGCGGCTATTCCTCCCATTGTATTGATAACGCCATTGGCCTCAGAGCGGTATTCTCCGGGGATTATATCCGGCATCAGCGCAACAACAGGGCCGCGTACGGACTGCTTGAAAAGGTTCAGGAAAAAGATACAGATTATAAGAAAGGCAATAGATTTGAGAGCGGCACCGGGCAGCAGTGAGAATAGAATGGCCGATGAAGGCAGTAACGTAATAATGTAAGGCATACGGCGGCCTATAGGTGTTCTTGTCCGATCTGAAAGGGCTGATACGACAGGAATAAGCAGAATCGCGAAAAAATTGTCGAGGCCCATTATTCCGCCTACAAGGCTGTCAGATGAAAGAAAGTTGCTTAGAAACATGGGGACATATGTATCATAAAGCGGATCCATAAGTCCCATTGTAAAAAAGCCCAGACCAATCAAAAATGTTATACCATAGTAGGATTTCATGCCTTCTTTATTCTTACTCATTCCTTTACATTAATTGCAGCAAATAAATTTGTCAAGAAATCTTTTTCTGGATGATGAGCGGTTAAGATAGATGGATGCTCCATAATTATTGTGATAATATCAGCATGGATATGAAAATAGTTGATAAACTTGATGCTTTACAGAAGAAACTTGATTCTTGCGGTTTAAAACTTGATGAGGCTCAGCTTGGGTGGTTTGCTAAGACGGCCGAAACGGCAGGAAAGAAACTCGATTATTTACCATTCAGAACAACCCTATCATATCTTGATGCCGCCCTTTCAGCGGATAGGGACGGGCGGGAGGCTTTGCTGAAGCAGATAATTCCGGATATACGAGAATTTGATACTATGCCTTATGAGTTGTCGGATCCGCTTGGCGAGAAGGTTTCTTCACCATTTCCGAGGTTTGTTCATCGTTATAAGGATCGCGCCCTTTTTTTAGTGACTGATAACTGTGCCATGTTCTGCCGGCATTGTTTCAGAAGATCGTTCTCGGGGCAGAAATCAGGCTCTCTCTCTGATGAACAGTTATCACCAATGCTCGCCTATCTTAAAGAGCATACAGAAATAAAAGAGGTTCTTCTTTCTGGGGGAGATCCGCTTACTCTGTCAAACAGCAGGCTTGAAAGAATAATAACAGGAATAAGGGGGGCCAGATCTGATATGATAATCAGGCTATGTTCCAGAATGCCTGTTGTTGCGCCGGATAGGATTGATCAGGGATTTACCGATATACTTTCCGGTTTTGGTGGTATATGGTTTGTAACCCACTGTAATCATCCGGCTGAATTGACCCCGGCCGTCCGCGGGGCTTTCAGGAAGATGGTAAAAAGCGGCATACCGGTTTTAAATCAGACTGTACTTCTGCGCGGTGTTAATGATGATCTCCAAACCCTCGCAAAACTTTTCCGTGAACTGCTTTCAACGGGGGTAAAACCGTACTATCTTTTTCAGGGAGATCTTGCCGCTGGAACATCACATCTCAGGGTTCCTCTTGATGAGGCACTTGATCTTACCGGACGGCTTAAGAAAGAGGTCTCGGGTATGGCAATGCCGAGGTTTGCTGTGGATTTACCGGGCGGGGGCGGCAAGATAACCCTCCCGTCTGAATCGCATCCAATTAAAGCAGACGGTGATTTTTACATAATAAAAGGATTTGATAATAATGAAGAATACCGATATCCCGCAAAGCAGGGATGAAAACCACCTTAGATGGACTGAAATTTCACGCAATAAGCTTCATGACTGCCGGATTTTCCAGTTATACAGTTCTCAGCGGAAATCACATGATGGAAGGTTATCTACAACCTATATGATTGACGCTCCAGACTGGGTAACTGTTGTTCCGCTTCTGAAAAAGGATGGCGCCGAATACTTTGTGATGGTGCGTCAGTACAGACATGGTTCAATGCGGATCACGACCGAGTTTCCTGCGGGAACACTTGAGCCCGGTGAGTCTGCAGAAGATGCAGCTGTCCGTGAACTTCAGGAAGAGACAGGATACAAGGCCGGAAAGATCACATTTCTCGGAAGTGTGAATCCCAATCCCGCATTTATGACCAATAAGTTTTCGGCGTTTCTGGCTGAAGAGCTGGTTGATACGGGTGTTCAGAACCTTGATGAGAATGAGTATGTTGACTATGAGCTTGTTTTGGTTGATGATGTTATAAACAATATGGGTTGCGGCGATTACAGTAATGGAACAATGCTGATGGCCCTCATGTATTATTTAAGAGAAATGGGGAAATTAAATGGAAAAAATTGAAAATAAAGAAGATTCTAAAAAAGGCGCAGCAAAACTGCTTAAGATGAATACCGGAATTAAGGCCGATTATCAGGCCGAAGCTGACTGGATGGTTCTTTACAAGGATGAGAAGCCAAAGGCTGAAATGTTTTATGTAAGGTACTCTGTTGTTGATAATTCTGATACAGCCAGACCGCTTACCTTTGTGTTTAACGGTGGTCCGGGCGCGTCATCGGTTTATCTTCATGTCGGAGCTTTCGGTCCGAGACGGGTTGATCTTACACCACAGGGTATGCCTTATGCGCCGCCTTATAAGCTGGTTGATAATGAAGAAACCTGGCTTGAGTTTACCGATCTTGTATTCGTTGATCCTGTAGGAACGGGATTCAGCCGTACCATTGATAAGGACGCGGACAAAAAGGCCTCAGATGGAAAGGATGATTCAAAGTCCCATGACGGCGGAGAGAGTAAACCCAATGATGAATACTGGAAGCTTAAGCGCGATCTTGAATCACTCTGTGAGTTTATAAGAAAGTATCTTTCAAAGTATAACCGCTGGGAAAGTCCGGTTTATCTCGCAGGTGAGAGCTATGGAGGTTTTCGTGTAGGCAAGCTTGTAAGGATGCTCCAGAAGGATTATGGAGTGGGGCTTGCCGGGGCAATTATGCTCTCTCCGGCATTGGAGTTTGATTTGCTTAATCCAAGCGATTATAATGCCTTACCCTGGGTTGATACCTTCCCGACAATGGCCGGTGCCGCGGCATACCATGGCAGGGCACGTAAACTAAAAAAAGGTGAAACCATAGAGCAGTACCGTGAAAGGGCGGCGGACTTTGCGATGGCTGAGCTTCTTCCTGTACTGGCTGCGGGAGCGCTGTATCCTGAGAGCCGCAGGCTTAGGGTTCTTAATGCCGCAGCAGATTTTATAGGTTTTCCGCGTGAGAAGGTTACTGCTGCCGGAGGAAGGATAGCAATTGACTATTTTGTTAAAAACCTGCTGCGGGGTGAGCGGACTGTCCTGGGTCTGTATGATGCCAGCGCAAAGACAAATGATCCCTATCCGGATCGTGACAGCTTTGATTCGCCCGATCCAACACTGCATCAGCTTGAGAGGGTCTTTGCCGCGGGAATAAATACCCAGCTCAGAAGCGGGATAGGCCTTGAAACAGAGAAGGATTACAACCTTCTTAGTGAAACTGTTCATGAAAGCTGGAAGCTGGATACCAAACAGCATTCTCTGGATCTGCAGGTCGGCGCGGTTGATGATTTACGCTACGGTATGAGTCTTAACCCTGAAATGAAGGTATGTATATCTCATGGAATCTATGATCTTGTAACTCCGTCATTCTCAACAGACCGTCTTGTTTCTTTGATGAAGCTGACCGATAAGCAGAAAGAACGCCTTAGTGTAAAACACTATCCCGGCGGACATATGTACTATACATGGGCAGAGAGCCGTCGTGAGTTCTTTGAGGATATGAAGATCTTTTACGCTAAATCCTGATTGGTTAAGTAAATTCCAATCCTGAATTTAAATTTGGTGCGGCAGGGGATGCCACATCTCCCTGCCTCCTGGAAAGGTTTTACGGATTTTGAGAATAAAAAAGCTTTCAGCCCTTACTGGACATAAATGCTGATTTTTGATATTCTCACCCTACATTTTATAAATACGGCGCCGTACCCAAGTGGTAAGGGAGAGGTCTGCAAAACCTTCATGCAGCGGTTCGAATCCGCTCGGCGCCTGATTTTTCTATTAAGTAAAAAATGTTTACCTTTTTTATCCTTTTAGATTAATAAAAATATATTCTGTGTTAAAATATCGTTATGGGTTTTTGTCTTTCTTTTAATGAGTTACTACTATTTCTTATAGGTCTTTTTGCTGTTTTCAGTCCCTTTGCATGTATCGGTCCATATTCTGTATTTACTGAAAGCTATTCAAAGAAAACACAGCATAAGATTGCATTCAAGGTTGCGTTTTTCTCCGCGGTTGTTTTACTGGTTACCTTCTGGGTTGGAGAGGCTCTTCTTAAGTATCTGGGAATATCTGTAGAGGCTCTCGGGGCTGCCGGAGGCTTGGTTATGATTCTTTCATCATTGCCGATGATTATGAAGGGAGAGTCTCCCCGCCGTAAGGTAAATCCCGAAGACGGAGCTGATCCTGATGAAGGATGGGAAACCATGGTTGTTTCTCCGCTTATCTTTCCGCTTACAGTCGGTGCCGCAAGTATATCACTCGTTATAACACAGGCCAGTGTATCATCATGCTTTCTTGATAAGCTTGCCTTAAACGGAGTAATAATAGTTCACGGATTGGTAATATTCGGTACCTATACCTTCTCTGTTCCGATGTCAAGCAAGCTTGGCGGACGCGGCACCGCAGTTATAACAAGGATAGGCGGTATAATACTTTTGAGTATGGCCTTCATTATTTTCACAAACGGACTTAAGGGGCTTCTTCCCGGTCTTGGCTGAGTTACTCTGTCAAGCCAGAGTATGTTTAATATTTTATAAATATTTATTTTTGCATTCGTAACATTAATATTATATAGTTAATATTAAGAATGAAGATTATAGTTGGACATAGTAATATGGATCTTGATTGTATAGGATCCATTGTGCTTGCAAAGTATCTGTTTCCCGATTATCAGCCTGTAAAAAGCAGATTGATCCACCCTGTTGCGAAGAATCTGAATAATATGTATCAAAATCATTTGGCCTTTCTTAATGCCAAAGATCTTGAGGGTGAATATATCAGTAATATTATTGTTGTTGACACAAGAACATCAGGCCGGATTGCTGAATATCTTAAGTATATAGACAACGATGATTTTGAGGTAGAGGTTTTTGATCACCATCCTGCTGATGAGAAGGATCTCCCAAACGCCGTTATTCATGAAAAACCCTATGGGGCCAATACGACTCAACTTGCAATGGAGCTGATAAATAAGGGAATAAGAGTTTCAGTTGAGGATGCCACTATTGCACTGACGGGGATCTACGCCGATACGGGTAATTTTACCCATTTGAATGTTGCATCTGAAGATTTTGAAGCAGCTTCATGGCTGATAAGCTGCGGCGCATCAATGGAGCTTGTCTCGTATTTTCTTCAGCCTCTTAGAAAGAAGTTTCAAATAAGTCTATTTCATCAGGTTCTTAATTCCATTGAATACAGAACCATTCAGGGACACTTTATTATTACAAGTTATATTGGAATTGAAGATGAATCTCCCGGCTTGAATGCGGTAGTAGAAAAAGTTTTTGAGGTTGAAAATGCAGAAGTATATCTCGCGTTCTTTTATATAAGAAAAAGAAAAAAACTTTTGATTGTAGGCCGTAATAATAAACCCTTTATCAAGCTCAATGAAATTATGGCTGAGTTTGGCGGAGGGGGGCATCATCAGGCAGCCTCCGCGGTAGTCAAAACCGATAATGGCCGCCCTATTTTTGAAAGAATAATTGAACATTTTGAAGAGATCCTTTTGCCTGCATACACAGCATCAGACATAATGACTGAGGATGTATTATGCATAAAAGATTCGGTTTCTCTGCTTGACGCCTCAAAAATGCTTGAGGATATATCACATACAGGAGTCCCTGTTCTTAGTGATGATAACAGGGTCGTTGGTTTTCTTACTCTGCGGGATATCATGAAAGGCCGCCGCTCTGGTCAGATGCATTCTCCTGTTAAGGGATATATGACCCGGAACCTTATCTTCGCAAAGCCCGATACAACCGTGCGTGAAATTGATGAACTGATGTTTGAACATAATATCGGACACCTTCCTGTTATTGATAATGAAAAGCTGGTAGGAATTGTTACCCGGCATGATTATCTTAACTTCAGACGGGGTGAGAAGAAACGAAGGGCAAAGGTTTATGAAAAGCTTGGTGCCATGAAAACAGAAGCCATAAAAGATATTGTTGAGGTATAGTATTAGGATAAGGCCTCTTATTGACAGTTCTTTATATTGATGTTATCTTGTTCTTCATTAAACACGGGCTGTAGCGCAGGGGTTTAGCGTACATGTCTGGGGGACATGGGGTCGGCAGTTCAAATCTGCCCAGCCCGATACTGGCAATTCTTTACAATGTAAGGAGTTGCCTTTTTTTTATTAAAGCCTTTTTGGGGGAGTTTTTTCCAGCTGTAAACAGTTGTGTAGTTCAAGATTGATATGAATTAATAGTATTATAAGTTTTAATTTGTTTATAAAATATTTATACTTTTTTAAAAACAGCATTAAATTTATAATAGCTCTTTACACTAATAGCTTGATGAGCTATAGTTATTTATGATCAAGAGCTTTGCTGATAAACAAACTGCAGCTATACATAATAGGAAAATGCAAAAGGGCATACATCCTGAATTAGCTAAAAGAGCTTTAAAAGGATTAAGAGCTATTGAAAGTGCAGTTATTCTTGATGATTTGAAAATCCCTCCCGGAAATAAATTGGAAGAGTTAAAGGGAGACAGAAAAGGGCAACACTCTATTCGTGTTAATGATCAATGGCGCATATGCTTTAGTTGGAAGAATGGGCATGCATATGATGTTGAATTTTGTGATTACCATTAGGCAGGTTAAATTATGGAAGAAAATGTAGAATACAGTGATGAATTGATTGAACTTACTACTCCGGGGGAAGTCCTTAAAGAAGACTTTCTTGATGCAATGGGAATTTCTGCCTATGAGTTGGCAAAAGGTATAGGTGTTGATCCAATGAGAATTTCAAGAATTATAAGTGGCAAAAGAAAAATAACAGCAGATACGGCAATAAGGTTTTCCAGATATTTTGGTACTTCTGCTGAATTTTGGATTAATCTTCAGTCATTGTATGATTTAGATGTTGCTAGAGAGAAAAATAATGAAGAATATGAGAAAATTCATACTAAGGCATCTTAATTAAGAGGGAGTTATAATTTTTTTCTCTATAACAAAATAGTTTTGAATGGTTGTTTTCCATTGATCCGGTAAATAGAAAAATCACGATCAATAGTCAGGATAGTATCTATGCCTGTTTTTTCTGCAAGTAATACAAGGCAGGAGTCTGCAAAGTCCATCGGTAAATCCTTATACTTGGAGGTTAATTCTTTTATTCTTGTAAAATCTGACTGTTGAATATCTAAAACATGAACTCCACCCTGGACTGCCCATTCCAAAAAATCCAGCTGCGCGTTCCTGTTAAAATCGAGAAGATGCAGAACTTCGGTGATAGATGCAATAGTAGTTATAAGCTGGCATTTATTATTTTTAATAAACTCAACAGTTTTTTGATGATATTTATCAGAAGAATCAAATAAGGCAATCAAGGGACCGCTGTTAATCAGCGCAAATATTTATAGCCTGTTATGAGATATCAAAATAAAAAATAGAAGAGATAATAAGTCATTTCTCCGGACTCGTTTCATTCTCAGGTGAACTCCCCGTTGGGCAAACTTTACAAAGCTTGATAATGTTCCTCGTTTGAGCTACAATATGTAATGTATTTAAAGGGAGATAAAACGTGAGTAAAACATCCACAATCAGAGCTCGAATGGAGCCGGACTTAAAAGATAAAGCTGAACATATATTTCAGCAGTTAGGGCTGACTACAACTCAAGCCATCACCTTATTTTATAAACAGGTTGAGTTACAAAAAGGGCTTCCATTTGATGTTGCAATTCCCAATAAAACTACTCTCAAAACCTTTTCAAATACAGATGCTGGAAGAGATTTGGTTATTTGCAAAGATGCGGATGACATGTTTAAAAAATTGGGAATCTAATGCTTACGCCCTCATATACAAAGCAATTTGAACGTGATACGAAGAAGATGAAGAGTCGTGGAAAAAACCTTGAAAAGTTAAAGATAATTATTCGTTCGATTGTTACAGAGGAAGTACTTGATCCTGTCCACAGGGATCATAAGTTAATTGGAAACTGGGAAGGGCGCCGTGAATGTCACATTGAATCTGATTGGCTGCTGATCTATATGATAGAACCAGGTAGAGTTGTTTTTGAACGAACAGGAACACATTCTGATCTGTTTTAAAAATATATAATTCTTGACAAGGGATAATAAGAGAGTAGAATATCTTTATTTATCAAACACAAATTTGAAATCACATTTTTTGGCACCCAACCCTAGTGTGCCAACTCTTTCCAGACGCATTTTTTTCAAATCATCAACCAGGATCCAGTCATTATCACAAAACAATTTACATATTTCCGGGTAATTAAAGAAATCGCAGGTCTCTTTCCAAAGGCATTTTGTAATATCGATTACCAGTTCTTCTTTGTCATCTTTTACAAATTGGTGTTCCCATATGCCGGGCGTGGACATTTGTTTTCTAAATATTTTGGAAAATAGTTTTCTAAAATTTGGTAACCTGCTAAATAATTTGATAAATTTATTCATTCTCTTAGCACTGTTATTAGACCATTTTTGAGTAAGGGCGAACGCCTTTTCTTGCGGCAAACCCAAATTCAAAAATGTTCGATACTTTGCAATAAGTGAAACGATCAGCTTTTTTTGTATTTTTTGTTGTTCAGCCGTCCACATATCAGTGCTTACAGCAGTACACATTTCTGCAAGATTTTTTTCATATTCGGCAACTAATTTTTCAAGCATTTCAGCTGGCAAGTCTTCTCTATAGAATTTTATTAATTTCATATTTCTCCTCCTGATTTATAACCTGCGCATTATACATTTTGGAAAACATACCATTGTTCGTTATTAGCGTTTGTGATTTACCACTTTCAGCAACTGTTCCATCTTTAATAACAACTATGTTATCAGCATCAATTACTGTTCTCATTCTATGTGCAATTATTATTACGGTCTTGTTTTTAATGAGCTCGGAAATTCCAGCCTGAATCTTGCTTTCATTTTCAGCATCTAATGAAGCCGTAGACTCATCAAGCAGGATAATCGGCGCGTCTTTTAACAGGGCTCTTGCAATTGATATTCGCTGACGCTCACCGCCGGATAGTTTTTCTCCGTTTTCACCAATTAAAGTTTCATAACCTTGCGGAAGTTTTTCTACAAATGCATCACATCTGGCAATCTTTGCCACTGCTTTGACTTCTT